>Ga0105237_10000340_pt1 | contig 65768 bp, 54 predicted proteins | sample KBSC24metaG_FD_81520 | JGI IMG/M metagenome (GOLD analysis project Ga0105237, IMG submission 81520) | Corn rhizosphere microbial communities from Kellogg Biological Station, Michigan, USA - KBS C2-4 metaG | ecosystem: Host-associated > Plants > Roots > Rhizosphere > Soil | place: Michigan, USA... | reverse complement strand
GAGGGTTGTTGAGGGCGGTATTGGGGTCGCCGGCGATCATGGGCAGGGTGAAGACCTTGAAGATCGTCGAGTCGGCGAAGGTGAAGTGATGTTCGAGGACGTGGTCATTGCCAACCCTTACAAACTGGTCGCCCGGGTTGCGGAATCGGACCATCTGCCCGATCTTCGGATAGGAAGCGACGAGGGTGGGGCCGAAAAATTTGGAGGTGGTGACAGCGTCGTACTGGGTATTATTCAAGTAGATATCCTCATCGATCCGATAGATGCGGTCGGCGTTGACATTATAGCGGTCGTAACTGAGCTCATCGGTGACGTACAGGACGATCAGCAGACAAACGCCGAGGCCGGCAGCGAGGCCGAGGATGTTGAGGGCGGTGAAGCCCTTGGATTTCCTGAGGCTTCGGAAGGCGATCTTGAGATAGTTACGGAACATGGGGTGGTCGGTTTTATGACGAGTAAGGCGGCTAAATCATTAAGATGAGCCAAAAGAGTGCCGGGTATATAAAGTCTTGAAGACCATTCTTCTGTCAAGGCCTGCGAGAGACCATGATGTTCGGTTTCGATACAGTAATCGTGCAGGAACGGGCATCGGCGGGGGTATGCGGGGAATTTGTAAAATCCGCGTTCTCCTGCTGTCTTTACAGATTGAACAGAGGGCTCCCAAACGAATATGCTCCGAGAACTGTATGGTCGTTGCCCGATAACCACGCCTTACCCGAGGCCCCGTGACCCGGATGGGATCCAAACCAGATTAAAAGCTGTGTGTGCAGGTGGAAGGGTTGGGATTGGGCGGGTTACCGGATGACGTTTTAAATTGATCGTTCGGTGATTTGCTATAATTTTGCGGGCTTAATCTATTTGAATTGTCTGTTCAATTACCGAAAGAATTTCTTTCTTCTCTTGTTGGGTTGCCGGGTTATGATGCGGCTGCGTTCGAGGTGGTGCATGCGGCCGGGCGGCAGGTGACTTCTGTGCGGGTGAATCCGGGGAAGGTGGGTGGTGCGGCGGATGCGGTGTGGAGCGGGGCTGTTTTTGGGGCGGATGACGTGTGGAGCGGGGCCATGCGGGTGCCGTGGTCTTCCTACGGCTATTATCTTCCGGAGCGGCCTTCTTTTACTTTTGATCCCTTATTTCATGCGGGTGCTTATTATGTGCAGGAGGCGTCCAGCATGTTCCTGGAGCAGGCGTTGCGGCAGACGGTGGATCTTTCGCGGCCGTTGCGGGTGTTGGATCTTTGTGCGGCGCCAGGCGGAAAGTCGACGTTGTTGCAGTCGTTGCTTACGGGGGACAGTTTGCTGGTGAGTAATGAAGTGATTCGCACGCGGGTACATATACTCCAGGAGAATATGGTCAAGTGGGGTGCGGCGAATGTATGTATCACCAGCAATGATCCCCAGGATTTCCGGCGGCTGGAAAATTATTTCGATGTCATCGTGGTGGATGCGCCATGTAGCGGCAGCGGTCTTTTTCGCCGGGAGCCGGAAGCGATCGGGCAGTGGAGCCTGGACAATGTAAAGCTTTGTCAGCAGCGGCAGCAGCGGATATTGGCCGACTGCTGGCCTGCGTTGCGTCAGGACGGAATGCTGATCTATTCTACCTGTTCGTATTCCCGCGAGGAGGATGAAGATATCCTGGACTGGATGATGACGGATCTGCAGGCGGAGGGGTGTCGTCTCGAGGTGCCGGAGGAGTGGAATATTGTTGAAACCATGGGGGCGAAAGGTGCATATGGATATCGATGCTACCCTGACAAATTAGATGGAGAGGGATTTTTTATCGCGTGTTTGCGTAAAAATGACGGGGGGGCGTTTGTGGCGCCCCGAAAGAGAACTTCTCCTGAGAAACTGACCCGGCAGGAAGAGCAGCGGGTCAGGGATTGGGTACGGGAGGAAGGGGGACTGTTTTTTTTCCACCACCAGGAGCAGATCAATGTCCTTCCGGAGTCGTTGGCTGGGGAGTTGTCTGTTCTGCAATCCGCCTGTTATTTGAAAAGGGCTGGGATACCGATGGGGCAGTTGTCGGCAAAAGAGTTTATTCCCGAGCATGACCTGGCGGTGAGCCTGTTGATCAATCCTTCCTTGCCGGTGTTGCCGTTGTCGCGGGAGCAGGCGCTGGTCTATCTGCGTAAAGAAGAGATATTACCCGGGGATGCGGGTCTGGGGTGGACGCTGGTATCTTATGCCGGTGCGAATCTGGGGTGGATAAAGGTGCTGCCCCGGCGGTGCAATAACTATTATCCGAAGGAATGGCGGATATTGAAAAGGTGACAAAAAAGACGTTTCTTTGTCTTTGAACTGGATTAAAAAATATTGCTATGCGATCACCGTCCGCCGTACTTTTCCTGATCAGCGTTTTTTTTGTAAAGTTTGCCCAGTCCCAATCCCATGAATTGCTTGTACAGGGCCAGACCGGAAAGTTATACCTGGAACATACTGTTGTAGCAAAAGAGAACTGGTATAGTGTTGGCCGTCTTTATAATGTAAGCCCAAAAGAACTGGCGCCGTTCAACCAGCTGGCGATGACGCAACCCCTGAGCATCGGGCAGACATTGGAGATCCCGCTGACGGCGGTGAATTTCTCACAAAACGGGCAGAAGGCTGTTACGGAAACTTTGGTGCCGGTGTATCATATCATCCAGGAAAAAGAGTGGATGTACCGTATCAGTGTCAACCACAATAAAGTGCCTATTCCCAGTCTTGAGAAATGGAATAATGTCAATAAAGACCAGATACATGCCGGTATGCATTTAATTGTTGGGTATCTGAGGGTGAAGACGGCTTTGTCTGCACTGGCTACGGCTGGGGCGGCGCCGGTGGCGTCTGCGGGAGCAGCGGCGGGTAAGACGCCGGGGACATCCGCCGGGGCGATGGGTGGAGTTGGTCAGAAGCCAGGCGAGACACCGGCTGGGGCGACGGGTAATAAGCCAGGGGCTTCGGTTCAGACTGCGGATAAGACGCCAGGCGCTGCTACGGATGTGACGGCGGGTAAGGCGCCGGGAGCAGGGGAGGGGCAGAAGTCAACAGGAGCGGGAGATGCTGATGGCGGTGTGGCATCGCATCCGACGGTTGCGGATTCAGGGGCATTGAGTAATAAACCGAATCCGGTGACGACTCGTCCGGCTGGTCAGAAGACGACGCCTGTTTCGAAGCCAACGCCTGGTGCGAAACCAACAGTGGATTCGGGAAAGAATAAGCTGGCGAGTGCGATAAGGCCTGAGCCGTCTGTAGGGCAAGCTACGTCGCCTGTCAAGCCGGCTGAGACTGGTACGGCTGGTGGGACCGGTGCGGTTGGTGTGCCGCCTGCGGCGCCTAAGTTCAATGGCGGTGCCTTCAGGGGTGATTTCAACGCTTCGGGTAAATCTGCCGACGGACAGGCCGGTACTTTTAAAAGCACCAGTGGCTGGCAGGATGGAAAATATTATGCGTTGATGAACAATATTGCCGTTGGCACGATCGTAAAGGTGAATGATCCTTCTACCGGGAAAACGATCTACGCAAAGATATTGGGTCAGTTGCCTGATATGAAAGAAAGTGCGGGGTTGGCCATCCGGATCAGCAATGCGGCGGCGGCTGAGTTGGGGGAGGGGGAAGTGCGTTTTGCCGTGGAAGTGAGGTATTAGGGGTCTTTGATGTCACGGCGGCCGGCCATCAAAGGTCAGGTTATGGGTTGCGTTATTTTAAGTAAATTGGGAGTAAACGTCAGACCCATTTATGATAGCCCCTTTTCATATATGCACGCCCAATCGCCATTTACTTTGCGCAATAATTCTATTATGCGCAGACTTGTCTATCGCGCAAAAAAATTATTTAATTCCATACCGGGATGGGGACAGGTGGGGGTATAGTGATACTTCTCGTCAGATAATTATTCCGGTGCAATATGATTATGCCGATCTTTTTGTGGAGGGTCGTGCAGTGGCGACAAAAGGCGCGGTCAGCTATCTCATTGATAAGACGGGAAAAGTAATAGTGTCGGGAGATTTTTTTGTCAATGATCAACTGCAAAGCGTCACACGCATTCACAAAGGAGAAAAAGACGGATTGATGGATATTTCTGACGGGAAATTTTTACTTCAACCCATATATACAGCAATATTTAAGCAAGGACTTCTTGCGGCAGTTAAAGATGTGAATGGAAAATATGGTTTATATCACATTGGATTAAAGCATTGGATCATCCCTTTGAAAAATCAGGATATTTATCTTCGCGATAATTGTGTCATTGTTCAAAATGGACAGGGAAAACATTATTATTCAGTATCTGCCAGGGGCAAGCTGAAAGAAGAGCATATTTTCGACAGGCCGCCGGAGGAAGAGCTATTACCAGAAATAGGTTACCAGGGTGCTACGTTTAATTCAGGAGGACGGACCGGGTACATTTGGAGAACAATAGATAATCAAACCGGACGGGTGATATCAATTGATAGTATTCCCGCTATGTTCGAGTCAATAGAGCCGGATGGCATACAAACCTTGCTGATCGCAAAAAAGGACGGTAAGTCAGGAATGATAGACATGAAGGGCAAGATAAAGATACCTTTCCTGTATGATGAAATCAAGGCGATTGGAAGATATTCGATGGATAGTATTTATGCAATAAAGAAGGATGATAAATGGGGGCTTACCCGGAATTTCAATATATTATTGCCCTGTCAATATGACGAAATAGTAAAGGATAGTATTAATGGGAACGGATTTTATTTGAAACAAAGGAAACAGATGGGGTTTTATGTACATTCTGACGCGAAGAAACTATATAACTATCTCATTCCCTGTAAATATGAGCAGGTAATATCCTATATATATACTATTGGCCAGCCTTCCTTCTGTGTTTTGCGCGTCAGTTATAATGGCTGGAAAGATGGGTTTGTTGATATGCGCGGCAATGAGTTTTTCAAATAGGCGTAGCGGCAGGCGCTGCGATGAGGTATTAAGGTATGGGAGTAGGGTTTGGCCGGAAGCCTCTGAGAAAATCTTCGATCTTCATTTTCTTTTTTCCTTCGAGCTGGAGTTCGGTTACGAGGATGTAGCCGTCGGAGGCAGCAAATTTCAAGTAGGTTTTTTGATCGGTTTCGTATGCGCCGGGGGGTGAGGCCGGGGTCTTTTTTTCTTTCTGCGAGTGATAGATCTTAAGCATCTTTCCATCCAGGTGGGTGTAGGCGGTGGGGAAGGGGGAGAGGCCTCTAATCAGATCGTAGATATTTTCGATGGGTTTATTCCAATCTATAAGGCAGGTGTCCGTGAATATTTTTGGGGCATGTTTTAATTCTCCGGTCTCGGGTTGGGGGGTGTCTTTTAGTGTACCGGCTGCGAGTCCTTCTATCGTCCTGACCAGTAAACGGGCGCCGATGTCTTTCATTTTGTCGTGCACGTCTCCGGCCGTGTCGGTTTCTGCGATGGGGAACTGGTCCTGTAGCAGGATGTTTCCTGTATCGATGACGTGTTGCAACTGGAAGGTAGTGACGCCGGTGATCTTCTCGCCGTTGATGACTGCCCAGTTGATGGGGGCTGCTCCGCGGTATTGCGGTAGTAGTGACCCATGCAGGTTAACGGTGCCCATCGGGGGCATATTCCAGACAATTTCGGGCAGCATCCGGAAGGCGACGACGATCTGGAGGTCGGCGTTTAGTGCGCGCAGTTGTTCGAGGAAGGCTGGGTCTTTAAGTCGTTCAGGTTGCAGGATCGTCAGGCCTTTGGCCAGGGCGTATTTTTTTACGGCGCTTTCTGTAAGCTGCATTCCACGTCCGGCGGGTTTGTCGGGTGCTGTCACGACGGCAACGATGGTATAGCCTGCGTTGAGAATAGCGTCGAGGGATGCGACGGCGAATTCGGGGGTCCCCAGGAAAATAATGCGGGGGGCTGGTGGTGGCACAGTAGTTGTCGTCGCGGGGTTAGGTGATGAAGGGTTAGTCGGCATAGAGTAAATATTTTTTACGAATCTTTTTAAAATTGCTGAGTGCGGGTTCCCAACTTTTGCGTATCTGCTCTTCCGTGAGTCCTGCCTTTATCTGTTGTTGCAGAACCGGGCCTCCGGCCAGTCTGTCGAAGCTGCCATTCTTCAGAAAGAAGCTATCCTTGTCCGGGAACAGGCTATAGGCTTGCAGGATCCATTTCAGTGTCCATCGATGGTTTATTTCTTTTTCCGTGTCTATCTGGCTGAGATCGGTACCATAACAGGTGTTACCCAACTGTGGCGGGTTGCTGGCGCCGGGCAGGCTCTGGGGGGTGAAGCTATACCCCGTGTGGGGAAAGGTTGGGTGACCGAATTGTTGGAACGGTTTTGTGGTGCCTCTGCCCAGGCTGACGGGTGTCCCTTCAAAGAGACAGAGCGAGGCATACAGGTATACGGACTGCATATTGGGCAGGTTGGGAGAGGGTTTTACCGGTAAGGCGTATCTGCTGCTATGGGTGTAGTATTTGCAGGGGATGACGGTGAGTTGGAAGCCGGCGGGGCCGGGGTGCTTGGTTGGGGCGGTGGTTTCGCCGGCGGGTTTGGTGGGGGGGGCGGTTTTGACCAGGGAGTCGTTGGGGGACAGCCATTTTTCTCCGAGCAACATCCGGGCGTATTCGCCGATGGTCATTCCATAGACTACGGGTATGGGTTGCATGCCCACGAAGGAGCGGAATTTTGTGTCGAGAATGGGGCCATCCACGTAGAAGCCGTTGGGATTGGGCCGGTCGAGTATGATCAGCGGGAGGTGGTTCTCGATGGCTGCTTCCATATATCTCTGTAAGGAGGAAATATAGGTATAGAAACGGACGCCTACGTCCTGGATGTCGAAGAGGAGTATGTCTATTCCATCCAGATCGGCGGGGGAGGGTTTTGTTTTAGCGCCATAAAGGGAGATGATGGGAATGCCTGTTTGCGGGTCCTGTTGATTTCCCACTTTGGCTCCTGCGTCGGCCTGGCCGCGGAAGCCGTGTTCGGGCGAAAATATTTTTTGTATATGGATATCTTTTTTGAGGAGTGTGTCCACCAGATGAGTGGAACCGATAACGGAAGTGGGGTTGGCGAACAGGGCGATGGATCTGCCGCGGAGCAGGGGGAGATAAAGTTCCATTTGATCGGCGCCGGTGAGGATGGGTTGGCTGGCGCTGGGGGGAATGCGTTGATCAGGGGCGGAGGGAATGGGGGCGTGCGTTATGTGCGTTGTGCTGGCGATGGCGGTGATGCTTTGACCGGCGGCGACGGGAATGCGCGGCGTGCCGGGAGCGATCGCTGACGGCTGGCTGTTTGCAACCCAATGCAGTAAAAGAAATCCCAGTAGGATGGGGATGATTCTCATGGCTGATATTTTAAGACGGACGGGGTGTTCGGAATACGCCGCAATTTAATTATTTAATCCTACCTTGCAGGCCTGTCCTGTATACAGGACTTTTTAAATTAATAAACATGGCACAAGAAGTAAAAGTTGGAGATACCGTAAAAGTCCATTATCACGGCCGTCTTACAGATGGAACGACATTCGATTCTTCTGAAGGGCGCTCTCCGTTGGAATTTGAAGTGGGCGGCGGTATGGTGATCAAAGGATTTGATGATGGTGTCCTCGGCATGACCGTAGGACAGAAAAAGACCATCGAGATCCCTGTTGATGATGCTTATGGACCGAGAGACCCTCAGGCGATAATCGAATTTCCTGCCGAAAGATTTCCTCCGAATATGAAGCCTGAAGTAGGCATGCAGCTTGCGATGAACAATGGTGCTGGTCAACAGATACCTGTGGTGATCGTGGATGTAAAACCGGATATTGTGGTACTGGATGCGAATCATCAACTGGCTGGCCAGGATCTGATCTTCGATCTCGAACTGGTAGAGATCAATACTCCTTCCCGGATAATTATGCCTTAGGGGGCGCTGTGCGTGGCGCGGCGTAGCGTGGCGCGGCGTAGCTTTGGGCCTGGGCGTGGTTGTGCTATGTTTTGGACATGGTGTGGCTATGCGCGGGCGTGCTATGGGCCGGGGCGTTGTATTTTTTCTCAAAGGCCCAGGCAAGGATAAGCAGACTGATGAGAGAGATAGCTGTGTTCAGGATGGAGCCTTCCAGTCCGAAGTCACCGCCTGTTATGAACAGATCGCCTTTTGGCTCGGCCTGGAGTAAAGAGGGGAGGGTGACGCCGCTGACTTTGAAACCCAGGATCGGACCCTGGAAGAAGTTCCAGCTGAAATGGAAGAGGGTAGAGAACCAAAGATTTTTCGTATAGATATAATTGATGCCCAGCAGGAGGCCTGCCAGGAAAAGATTGGCGAAGGCCAGGGTATGGAGTCCCGGATAGGAGAGGTGAAAACAGGCAAACAAAAGTGCCGAGATGCCCAGGGCGATCCATTTGTTGGGAAAGGATTCCATCAGATTGCCGAGTATATAACCCCGGAATACCAGTTCTTCGCTGAAGGCGATGAGGAGCATAAAGCCAAGCGAAATAAATAGGGATGAAGGGTCAAAGACGATGTCGGTCCATTCCAGATGACCACTAACTAAGATCAGCACAGAAGCCAGACCCATCAAGGCCGGGCCCATGAAAAGTCCGGTAAGCGCCTCGTTCTGGTAGTCTCCCAGTCCTCTCCAGCCCAGATCCATAAAACTACGGCGGTCGATCCAGAACCGGAAGATACATACACTCACCAGCGAAATAACCGTTTCCATCAGGACTGCTAACCAGAGGTAATTGCCGGTCTGCAAGTCTGCTATTGCGGGGGCCAGCCGATCTTTCCATTGCAGAGGGTCGGTCCCGATGAGAATAAAAGCGGTAGGAATGGCAAACAACAGGCTGACGATGCCAAAGCAGCAGCAGAATAAGAGCACCCGCAGCCAGCCCTGGCGGATCACCGGATTTTTTGTAACCTGATGGGACATAGTAGTTATATTCGCTTGCAAAATCGGACGAAGTCCGCTCATACACTGAGGCTCAATATACGAACATGTTTGAAAACTATTCCTTTACAGTAGCGGAAAGATTTCTCCGCTACGCCCAGATCGATACGCAGAGCGATCCGAGGTCGGCAACACATCCTTCCACGGAAAAACAAAAGGACCTGGGCCGGCTGTTGGTGCAGGAGCTAAAAGGGTTTGGCCTGGACGATGCCGAAATGGATGAATATGGCTATGTGTATGCTACATTGCCTGCCAATACGGATAAAACCGTACCGGTGATCTGTTTTTGCGCTCATATGGATACGGCGCCGGACTGTACGGGTACTGGCGTCAAACCGGTGGTACATCAATATTATGATGGCGGGGACATCGTGTTGCCGGATGACCCGGGGCAGGTGATCGCTGCCGCCGACCATCCCTATCTGGCCAGTCGCAAAGGCGACGACATCATTACGGCTTCCGGCACGACTTTATTGGGGGCGGATGACAAAGCGGGTGTGGCGGTGATCATGGACATGGTGTTTTTTTTGACCCGGCATCCCGAACTGAAACATGGTAAGCTGCGAATTCTTTTTACTCCCGACGAAGAGATCGGCAGGGGAGTGGATAAGCTGGACATGCAGCGTCTGGGCGCCGACTTTGGGTATACGTTGGATGGAGGCGAGCGGGGGTCACTGGAAGACGAGACTTTTTCGGCTGATGGAATGACCATTACTTTTAATGGGAGGAGCGCCCATCCGGGGTATGGCAAGGATAAGCTGGTGAATGCGATAAAGGTGGCCAGTTATTTTGTAGACTCGTTGCCTAAGGACGAATGGTCGCCTGAGACAACTGAGGGCCGATATGGTTTTGTGCATCCTGTCCGGATGAGCGGGCTGGCGGAAAAGGTGGTGGTCGAGTTCATTGTCCGGGACTTTTACACGTATAAACTGGAGGCGTATGAAAATGCTTTGCGGGACAAGGTGGAAGAGGCGCTGGCTGTCTTTCCGGGTGCAACGGCGGAGGTGACGGTGAAGGAGCAGTACCGCAATATGAAAGAAGTGCTGGATCTGCATCCGCAAGTGTCATTGTATGCGGAGGAGGCCATAACCCGTGCCGGATTGCCGGTGCATAAAAGCAGCGCCCGGGGTGGGACGGATGGATCAAGGCTATCCTTCATGGGGCTTCCCTGTCCGAATATTTTCACCGGGGAGATGGCTTTTCATGGCAAACAGGAGTATGTAAGTATTCAGGACATGCAAAAGTCGGTGGAGACGATCGTGCATCTGGCGATGATATGGGAAGAAAAGGGTTAGGCGCGGGGCGCATGGTCCGGGGCGAGCTGCTGGTGAGGCGCGGGCGTTGATGCCTGGCTGCTGCCGGGGGGCGCATGTTTATCTCCTGGCTGTCCCGGTAACGACTATACGTTCGTATAGTGATCTTCCTCCTGCCGTTACAATCCTGATAAAATAGAAGCCGGCTGTCAATCCTGTCGATTCGCAGCTGACCTGGTTGTCTCCGGCTGTCCGCATCATGGTGTGTCTGCTGATGGTGCGTCCCGCAGGGTCGATCAGAGCGAGTTCCGTCTTTCCTCCGTCAGTGGCGGGGAGGAGGATATGGATCAGCTGGCCCGGCGTCACGGGATTGGGATAAATCCTGAACGGGCCGCCGGAGCCGGTTGCTACTTTGACCACTGGTGAATATGAGCTCGCGCCCGTAACGGCGCTCACCCACCTGACCCGGTAGAACTGTTCCGTATTGGTTATGTCTGCATCGGTGAAAGCGTAGGAGTAGGTGCCTGCCATTGCTGTCTGCGTGGCTATGGTAGAAAAGCTTGTGCCGCCAGCCGACCGCTCGATAAAAAAGACCTCATTGCCCGATGGGTCATCCGCCGTCGTCCATTGTAACAATACCTGCTGCTGCGTCATGGCAGCAGACAATGTAATATCTGCCAGCGTCAATACCGTAGCACAACTGGTGCATCCGCTGGTGACGGTGGCTGAGCCCCAGCCATGAGTGGCGTCTATGCTCGCCCCCCCTATGGGTGTAGTGTTCGTGCACACATGCACTTTAGACGAACTTGACACGTCGTTATTGAGGACGGCTTTAGTGCTGATGTTGACACAGGCAGGAGCGCCGCTGCCTGCGTAGCTGATGGAACTGGTAAAATTATTATCCAATTCTACCAGGTTGAGAATGGCGTTGTCCTGCAGACAGACCGCCCCGGTGGTTCCCTGAATGTTCAGGGTATTGGCGGTCATGAGTCCCCTATTGATCACGAATGAAGTAGTCCCATTCATTGTCACGGTGCCCGAGACGGTGAGTACGCTTGTCGAGAGTTCGTTGTACACGAAGTTATTGGATCCCTGTAGGGTCAGGCTGCCGTTGATGGTCAGAGATCCCCTGTTGATGATAGTAGTGCCGTTAAGGAGGAGCGAAGCATTGATGGTGAGGTTGCCGCCACTTTCCACGATAAGATTTCCGCCATTATAATTCATGCCGGACAAGGTGAGGGTGCCGCAAACCCTGAAAGTGCCGCCGCTGTTGAGATTGATCCCCGAAAAGGTAGAAGGCCCGCCGCTGAACCAATACGTGTTGCCGCTGTTGATATTCGCCCCGCTGGTTGCCGCGCCGTTTCCGCCGCTGCAGGCGGCTGCCGCGATGGGGGCGGCGGCGCATTGTGCGATGGAGGTATAGGGAATGGATAGCAAAAAGCTACATGCCGCGTAAAAGACACGCCTTCGGGTGCGGGAGTTCGGGAAAAAAGCAATTTCCATCAGGGTACGTTATTTAGGTCCTTTAGGGGTTTGCATGCTATAACGCTAAACAATATGATAACGTTTGGCAATCGTTTGTTTAAACCCTTGTCAGGCGCTAAAAATGTCCTATTGACTGTTTATCAGTAACAGGAACGATATCCGTCTAAGTGTTGCCCATTAGCGCCCGTACAATAAGTTGGGCGTGAATACGTGAGTTTTCGATGAACCAGGAATGGGTGTTCATGCCGCCGCAAACTACGCCCGCGAGATAGAGGTTCGGCACATTGGTCTGCATGGTTGCGGGATCATAAAAGGGTTGCAGCCGGGCGTCGTCCGATAGTTGTATGCCTATGTTGCGCAGGAAGTCGAGATTGGGCATATAACCGGTAAGCGCGATGACATAGTCGTTGGCGATGGTTACTATGCCGTTGGGGGTGAGGATATCCACCTCGCCGGGGCGGATGGCGGCCAGTGTGGAATGGGTATAAGCTTTTATGCTGCCTTCTTTGATACGGTTTTCGATGTCGGGTTTGACCCAGTATTTAACCCGGGGGCCGATGCCTTCCCCGCGAATGACCATGGTCACTTCGGCGCCTTTGCGCCATGTTTCGAGGGCCGCGTCTACTGCAGAGTTGCTGGCGCCGACTACGACGACCTTTTGCATGGCATAAAAATGCGGTTCTTTATAATAGTGCGTCACTTTTGGCAGGTTCTCGCCGGGGATATTGAGCAGGACGGGGATATCGTAGAAACCGGTGGCGACAATAACGTGGGTGGCGGTGTAGGTGCGATGGGTAGTGACGATATCGAATTGTCCGTTGGCGGATGATACCTGTAGGACGGCTTCCTGGAGATGGATGTTGATCCCGTGGGACACGGCGACGCGGCGATAATATTCCAGGGCTTCCGCCCGATGGGGCTTGACGTTGTTGCTGACAAAGGGGACGCCTCCTATCTCTATTCTTTCAGAGGTGGAGAAGAAGGTCATGTTGGCGGGATAGTTGTATAAGGAATTGACCAGGCAGCCTTTTTCCAGGACAAGATAGCTGAGGCCGGTGTTTTGGACTTCCAGTGCGCAGGCGATGCCTATGGGACCGCCGCCAATGATGAGGATATCGTAATTGGTGTTCACTTACCCCAAATTTATGTACATTCACCCATAATTCTCTATACCATGGATACCGTTAATATTTTTTATGTGATTCTGGGACTGATAGTCCTGTCAATTATCTTCAGTTGTGCCGTCACCGTGAATCAGGGTTATATATACGTAGTTACTATGTTCGGCAAATACCAGCGTATACTGCGACCTGGATTGAACTTTAAGCTTCCTTATCTCGAGCAGGTGTATAAAAAGATATCGATCCAAAACCGATCTGTCGAACTGGAGTTTCAGGCGGTGACTGCCGACCAGGCGAATGTGTATTTTAAAAGTATGTTGTTGTATGCCGTGCAGAATGCGGACGAAGAGACCATTAAAAGAGTGGCGTTCAAATTCATTGCCGACCGGGATCTTATGCAGGCGTTGACGCGTACTATCGAGGGCAGCATCCGAAGCTTTGTGGCTACTAAGAAGCAGGCGGAGATATTGGGTTTGCGGAAGGAGATCGTAGAGTTCGTTAAAGATCAGATCGACCATTCGCTGGAAGAGTGGGGGTATCACCTGATGGATCTCCAGATAAATGATATTACGTTTGACAAAGCCATTATCGAGTCCATGAGTAAGGTAGTGGCGAGCAATAACCTGAAAGCTGCGGCAGAGAATGAGGGGCAGGCTTTGCTGATCACCAAGACCAAGGCGGCTGAGGCGGAGGGGAATGCGATAAAGATATCAGCGGAGGCGGAGAAAGAGGCTGCGAGGCTTCGTGGGCAGGGTGTCGCTCTTTTCCGTCAGGAGGTGGCGCATGGGATGAGTGAGGCGGCGGAGGAGATGAAACGGGCTAATCTGGATACGAATGTTATTCTTTTCAGTATGTGGACGGAGGCGATCAAGAATTTTGCAGAGGTGGGGAAGGGGAATATTATTTTCCTTGATGGGAGCAGCGAGGGGATGCAGAATACGATGCGGCAGATACAATCCCTGATGGTCAAGCAGGCTCAGGATGGCGCGGGGCGTTGATGAGGTTGAGGCGAGGTGCGGGTCTGGGCGACAAGTTTGGACCGAGGTTTGCTGCGTATTAGGGAAACTTTAGCATTTTGTTAAAAAATAGGAGTATGAAGAGAGCGTTATAGCTGTAAATCTTACTTTTATAAATAATAATTTAAACCGGATATTGGATGACTTTATTTTTTCTGCAGGTAATCATCGACTCAGCCAAGATCAAAGACAGCCTTGCTCATGTCGCCATGGTAGCGGCCCAACAAAAGGAAAGCTTATGGGACATCCTCATCAAGGGTGGTCCGTTGATGATCCCGCTGGCTATATTGCTGGTCATTGCCATCTTTGTATTCTTTGAGCGGTATCTGGCGATCAAGAAAACGGCTAAACTGGATGATAATTTCATGAATATTATCCGGGATCATATTGTCAATGGGAATGTTGCGGCTGCCCGCAGTCTGGCCAAGAATACCGATACGGCGGTGGCAAGAACGATCGACAAAGGGTTGCAACGGGTGGGGAAGAAGATAGATGCGATCGAGCGCAGCATGGAAAATGTGGCCAATCTGGAGCTGTACAAAATGGAGCGGAATTTAGCAATCCTTTCCGTGATAGGGTATATTGCTCCCCTGTTTGGCTTTTTGGGTACCATTGCCGGTATGTTCCAGCTGTTCTACAGCATAGCTTCCACGGGGGAGTATAGTATTTCCAATATTGCCGGTGGTATCTATGTTAAGATGATCTCTTCGGCATCCGGGCTGATCATTGGGATCATTGCTTATATCGGTTATCGTTATCTGAATTCGCAGATAGATAAGGCTACGCATAAGATGGAGGCGGCAAGTGCCGACTTTATCGATATTCTGGAGGCGCCTACGAACTAAACAACATGAATCTAAGACGACGACATAAAGAAGAAGCGGAAGTGCATACCGGGCCATTGAACGATATTTTGTTCATCCTGTTATTGTTCTTCCTCATTGTATCGACCCTGGCTAATCCGAATGTGGTGAAGCTGTCGCAGCCCAAGTCGAAAAGTGATACCAAGGCCAAACAAACCGTGGTGGTTTCCATCGATGCCAATAAGCAATTTTATGTTGGTACGACGCGGGTGACGGTGGCGGAGCTAAAGGCCAAGCTGCAGCCTTTTCTTGCCAAGGAGACTGACCAGCCGTCTATCGTGATCAATGCGGATAAGACTGTACCTATTGATGATGTGGTGGCGGTGATGCGTGTGGCGCGTGAATTGGGGGCCCGCACGGTGCTGGCTGTGGATAAGAGTGGGGTGCAGTAGGGGGTGTGCCGGGGCGCGGGGAGATGGAGCCGGTTAGGGCAGATGAGGGGCGCCGTTTGGTGTGAGGGCGCGGGAACCTGGTTTAAGCGGTTGAGGGGCTCCGGGTTGTTGAGCGCTCCGGGTTGTTAGAACTCGATGTGGACTCTTCCTGCGAAGAGGTGTACGGGGCCACGGTCCTTATTGTAGCCCGGATGATCTACTAATTGATAGTCCAGTGTTAACCACAGATTGTAAAAGAGTTTTGTCTGATAAAATACTTCTGCTGAATTTTCCCGGCCATAATTGGGCAGTTTTCCATCTCCGAGTATAAATCCATAGCCACCTGCCGCAAGAAAATCACGATGATCTTTAGAGATGCCGTTGCTGAGCAGGGCCACGCCGATGTTGTCGGATGGTCTTTTCCAGCCCTGGCCATAGATACGCAATCCACCGCTGATGCTATTGTCTATCTCGGTGAAGGCCCAGGTAGCTGTTTTACCATTGTTCCATCCCAGCCGCAGGAAAGCGCTGACGGAGGAATTCAGCTCCTGTTCGGCATTCAGACCCAGTCCAGGTTTTTTATTGCCATAGGCCTTTCCAAAGACTACGTCCATGCTGGTATCGGTGCCATTCAACTTGTTGTTGATGACATCCCGGTAGCGGGGGGCCTTGTTGACATTGTAGTAGCCGAGCAGCCGGATGACGCCTTTGTGGTCATGGATAGCGTACCGCCGTTCGAATTCGATATTCTCGCTATTGGTGTGGGTATAATGCCAGTCCAGTTCGGGGCCGTTGGCATAAGTGGGTTCGAGGGTGGTGCCGAATCTTAGGGCCCAGCCGGGTTTGACCAGCTCAGCGATCAAACCGTAGGTATATCCGCGGGTAATGGCGGCATAGTCGTATGCGCCATTGCTCATGAGCGCCCAATTCATAAAATCCACGCGGGGGTCATGGCTGACATTGTTGTCGTCAAAAAAATCGCCTACGGAGAATTTGCCGGCGGAAAGGGTGATGCGGGAAGTGGAGACCCTTTCTCTTACCTGATTGGCATCATCGGGGAGGTCTTCAAAATGTTCTTTATCGAGATTGATATGCTGGCGTAAGAAGATACGGGCTACATATACCGTGGGTTCGGGGCTGCCGATACGGAATGTCTCTCCATTGGGAAATCCGGCGATGCCCAGGGTGCTGCCTACCCCTTTTCCGCCTGCCATTTCGGGGTTGAAATAGAGAGATGCTCCATGCCAGAGTTTTCTGCCGAGATAGGCGGTGCTGGTAACGGAATAGGCGCGTTCCTGCGCGGGTGCGAGGCTGTTCTGGCCGCTATAGGGGGAGGAGAAGCTGGGGTGCCATTGGATGATGCCGGTGAATTGGAAATGATAGGACCAGCCGGAGTCTGTGAATTTGATGAGGGCGGGGTCGGATTGGGGGGCCGGCGAGGCGGGAGATTGGGCCTGGGGTTGGGATTGGGCGGGTGAGGCTGGGGTTGGGGCCTGGGCGGATGCAGGCTGCGCCGGGGAGGTTTGAGTCGGGGCAGTCTGGCCGGATATGGGCTGGGCTGGAGCGGATGGAGTAGGGGTAGTCTTTGCCGGGGTGGGTCGGACGGGGGAGGATCGCACAGAGGCGGTCAGGGCAGGGACGGTCTGGGCTGGGGCGGACTCGGTGGAGAGGAGCTGGGTAGGGACGGATTGAGCCGAGGCCGACTGCGGGAAAGCTGATACGAAGGCAAAAACAAAAGAAACGAGCAGTATGTGTTGGGTCCTGTACATTATTCTGAGCATAAAAGTTGCGCAAAACTAGAGCAGGCGGCGAAAGCTCCAAAATATATTACTGTTACCTTGTTGCTTTTATCATGCGGTCTTTTCCCTGGAGATCCTTTCTGAGGATGACGTCTTTGAATCCGGCGTTGCGGAATAAGGCAACTACCTGTCCGCCCATTTCTTCGTGTATCTCGACAAATACTGCTGCGTTGTCCGGTAAATGGTGCTGGGCGAATTCACTGAGGGCGCGGTAGAAGACCAGGGCGTCGTCGTCGGGGACGAATAGGGCGCGATCGGGCTCGAAATCAATAACATGCGGGGCCATGGCGGCTTTTTCTTTGACGGGAATATAGGGGGGATTGCTGACCAGGCAGGTGATCTGCGGCAGAGCTGACCAGGCTGCCCTGTCCAGGAAGTTTAATTCGTGGAAGGTGAGGGGGGCGTTTTGAGATGCTGCGTTGCGCCGGGCGATGGCGAGGGCTTCGGGGCTGATGTCGCAGGCGTGGACTTTGGCCGAGGGGAGCTGTTTGGCAAGGGCGATGGCGATGCATCCGCTGCCGGTGCCGACGTCGAGCAGGACAGGTTGAGCCGCAGGGGGCGGACCGGGGCTACCCGAGGAACTGGGGCTAGAGGGGGACGCGTTGCCGGCGGGGGCAGTAAGGGAGGCGGCGACCCATTCCACGAGTTCTTCTGTCTCGGGGCGGGGGATCAATACATTCTCATCTACATAAAGCTTCATCCCGGCAAACCAACTTTCGTGGAGGACATATTGTATGGGGCGGTAGGTCAGCAATTCTTTGGTGTACTTTTCATAGGTGCGGGCGGTTTCGGGGGAGAGGGTTTCTGACCGGTGAAGGAGCCGGTCTATTTTTTTCCAGCCGGAGAGGTTTTCCATGACCCAGTCGGCGATGAGGACGGCTTCCCTGTCGCCATAGAGGGGTGTGAGTTGTATAACCAATTCTTTTTGCGCCTGTTGCCAATCCATCCGTAAAAATAAGGGAGTTTGCACTAAATTTGCGGCCTTGCATAAAAGACAATAACTCCAGATGAGCTCCCCGGAAACATATATGCGGCGATGTATTGAGTTGGCGAGGCTCGGGGCCGGGCATGTGGCTCCCAATCCTATGGTGGGCGCCGTGTTGGTCTATGAAGGCCGCATTATTGGAGAGGGGTATCACGAGTTATACGGCAAGGCGCATGCGGAGGTGAATTGTATCGGATCGGTGGCGGAGGAAGACCGGCATTTGATCGAAAAGTCTACCATTTACGTGTCGCTGGAGCCCTGCGCGCATTTTGGTAAGACGCCTCCATGCGCGGACCTTATCATAGATAAGCGCATACCCCGTGTAGTGGTGGGGTGCAGGGACCCTTTTCCGCAGGTGAATGGGAAGGGCATTGAAAAATTGCAGGCGGCGGGTGTGGATGTTACGCTGGGGGTGTTGGAGGGGGAGTGCGTGGAGGTGAATGAGCGTTTTTTTACGTTCAATACATTGCATCGGCCCTATATTGTGCTGAAATGGGCGCAGAGCGCGAATGGGAGGATTGCGGGCGGGCGCGTTGAAGGAGGGAGGGTGTTTATTTCCAATGACTATTCGAACCGGTTGGTGCATAAATGGCGGTCTGAGGAGGCGGCAATTTTGGTGGGGACCCGGACGGCGCTCGCGGATGATCCTGCGTTGACGGTGCGGTTGTGGAATGGGCCTGATCCGATACGTCTGGTCATCGACAAAGAGTTACAGTTGCCGGGGTCATTGAAATTGTTTGACCGGACCGCGCGGACTGTTGTTTTTAATCAGCTGCGGCACGGGGAGGAAAAGAAGCGGGATGAGGGGGACAAGGATCTGCTTTATTACCAGCTGGCGACGGATAGCAGCCTGGTGCATCAGCTGGTGATGGCATTGTATCAATTGAAGATCCAGAGTGTACTGGTGGAGGGGGGAGCCCGGCTTTTGCAGTCTTTTATCGACGAAGGATACTGGGATGAGGCGAGGGTTATTACCAACAATGAATTGGAATTGCCGGGCGGGTTGCCTGCACCGGTATTAGGCAATATAAAACCGATATCACATGAAAGCCTGTTTTCGGACACGATACGTTATTACAAAAAGCTATGACAACAGAACAGGACTTTTATTACACCATCGAGAAAACTGCTGTAGCCGAATTCAAGGACAGGGGCAGTAAGTTTATCGGTTATGCCTGCCCGATAAAAAGTGCGGAGGAATTCAAGGATCGTCTTAACGAAATAAAGAAGGAGCATCCAAAGGCAACGCATCATTGTTTTGCTTACCGGCTGGGGCTGGATGGAAACGTGTTTCGGGTGAGTGACGATGGCGAGCCGTCGGGGACGGCCGGGCGGCCTATTCTGGGGCAGATAGACAGTAAGGGTCTGGTGAACACGCTGGTGGTGGTGGTGCGGTATTTTGGGGGAACGCTGCTTGGGGTGCCGGGATTGATCAACGCGTATAAGAGTGCGGCGGCGCTGGCATTGCAGATGACGCCATTGGCGCAGAAACAGGTGGAGAAAGAATATGTGGTACAATTCGATTATACCCAGGTGAATGAGATCATGACGCTGGTGAAACAATATAATTGTCGTATTGTGCGTCAGGAGATGCAGCTTTTTTGTAATATGACAATCGCTGTTCCTAAAAACAGGGTGACAGAGGTCGTTTATAAACTAAAGGAGCTCAGGAATGTAGAGCTTACCGCCGGGATATAGGGGTTTTCTGGCAGGGTGGGGGAATAATTTGGGGCTGTAATACCCGTTTTAGCTCAACTCTAACTCCTAAATCATGCCTTTGAAAAACTATTTCTATGCTACTCTTTCGACCTTATTGGTCGCATCTCTTCTTATTTTTTTCGCTTGTAATAAAAGCTCTTCGTCCGGCAACGAGAGGGTGGATCCCAATAACATACCTGCAGAGCAGAAGGTAACGGCCAGTCTTCAGGGCCGGGTACTGGATGAGAAAGGGTTGCCGGTGCCAGGTGCAATAGTGAATAGTGGAGCAGGCTCTACTACAACGGATGTGAACGGGGTCTTTTCTTTTTCCAACATTTCGATGTCGAGCCGATTCGGCTTTGTGAAGGTGACCAAAGCTGGTTATTTCACGGGGTCGCGGAGTATCATTACCAATGGGGGGGCTTCCAATTACGTGAACATTCAGCTGATGCCGCGCACTGTAAAGGGGGCTTTCGCGGCGTCCGGCGGAGGAGCGGTTGCCGTACAGACAGGGGATTCGGTGATATTTCCTGCCTCGGGAATAGTGAATGCGGCTTCCAGCGCCAGTTATACGGGTAACGTGAATGTATACGCCACTTATCTGGACCCGACGGCTCCGGACCTTTATAAATATATGCCTGGCGATCTGCGTGGGATCGGCAAGAATGGTAATGAGACGGCGTTGCAAAGTTTTGGCATGCTGGCTGTAGAGATGGAGGGGGATGCGGGTGAGAAATTGCAGCTGGCAGCGGGAAAGAAGGCTACGCTGACCTGGGCGATACCTGCGTCTTTACAGGGAACGGCACCGGTGACTATTCCGTTGTGGTATTTCAATGATTCGACGGGCAAGTGGATCGAGGAGGGGACGGCTACGCGGATGGGGAATAGTTATGTGGGGCAGGTGGGGCATTTCAGCTATTGGAATTGTGATGCGCCTGTCGGAACAGTGAATTTTAAAGTTCGTCTGAAGGACCAGCATGGGAATCCGCTGGCCTATACCTATATTCAATTCAAGACGGAGGGATACGGGATGCGCGGAGGATATACGGATTCGAGCGGTTTTGCGCAGGGATTGATCCCCAAAGGTCTGACGATGGTAATGCAGGTGGTGACTGCCTGTGGAAATGTATTGGCAGGTGCCAATGTGGGGCCGGCGGTGACGGACCAGGACCTGGGGACCATTGGGGTGACGATCAGTTTTGCCGATGTGACGCTCACGGGCAAAGTGGTGAATTGTTCGGGCAGCCCGGTTGATAGTGGATCTGTTATGGCGCTTGTAGATGGTCTGAATTATTCTGCCCTGGTAAAAAAAGGCGTCTTTACGCTGCCTGTAAGCCGTTGTTTCAGCAATTCTGCACAGATAAGGCTGACGGCGATGGATTATAGCTCGTTACAGCAGGGTAGCCCGGCCACGATGACGGTGAGTACGGGTAATGTAGATGCGGGTGTGCTGTCTGCCTGTGGCACCAGTATCGATCAATTTATCAACCTGACGTTTCGTGGAGTAGATTACAACTTTACCAGCCCACCGGATTCTATTGGATATTATAATGATACCCGGGTAAACGGCGTGGATTTCATCGCATGGAGGCCTGTTGGAGCTGCAAATGACGAGTCGTTCCTTCTTATTGTAAAAAATTATTTGCTTACTCCGGGAGTGTATCCCATCTATATAACCAGTCTGGATTCTTCAGCCAACGGGGGTAAACATGGTAACGATGGGGTGCTTACTATTACCGAGGCGGGGCCGGCAGGGGGCTATATTACCGGAACATTTACCGGAAATTTAAGAGATTCAACCGGGCTTTATCCAATGACGGGTCAGCTTAGGGTCAAGCGGACGGAATAAACCGGCTGCGGCGGAAGGTTAATGAGCGGGGCGGGTGGGGCTGAGAGTGCGGGCCGGGCGGGGCCGTAATTTGGGTCCGGGGGCATAATTTTGGAGCATTTTATTCGTTATGAATGCTGATCCAAATTATTTCCTTTGAAAAAGTACCTCTATACCCTTACGCTGACCATAATGGTCTTTTCCCTCATTACCTTTATTGCCTGTAGCAAAAGCTCGTCTTCGGACGCTACGAATACGGATCCCAATAATATTCCTGCTGAGCAGACGGTGACTGCCAATCTGCAGGGGAGGGTACTCGATCAGAACGGTTTGCCGGTACAGGGGGCTGCGGTGAGCAGCGGGACGGCAACGACTACCACTGACGTCAATGGCGTTTTTAATTTTTTGAAGATAAGTATGTCGAGTCGTTTTGGCTATGTCAAGGTGGCGAAGACGGGGTATTATACCGGCTCGAAAAGTATCATCACCAACGGAGGCGCATCAAACTATGTGAGCATCGAGCTGATGCCGCTGTCTGTTCCCCGTAGTTTTGCCGCGGCCAGCGGCGGTGCTGTCGTCATTCAAACCGGAGATACGGCAATCTTTCCATCAAATGCTGTCGTCAACGCATCTACTAATGCCGCCTATACGGGTAACGTAAATGTATATGGCAATTATCTGGACCCTACAGCGTCCGATCTCTATAGCTATATGCCTGGGGATCTGCGGGGTATTGGCGCCGATGGCAGGGAAACGGCTTTAGCCAGTTACGGAATAATAAACGTCGATATGGAAGGGGATGCCAGCGAGAAATTGCAACTGGCTGCCGGCAAAAAGGCTGTGCTTATCTGGGCGATACCGGATACTTTGCAAAAGGGGGCGCCGGCGTCGATAGCCATGTGGTACTTCAATGATTCGACAGGCAGATGGATCGAAGAGGGGAAAGCCACCCGTATCGGCAACAGTTATGTCGGGCAGGTAGGGCATTTTACCTATTGGATGTGTGCTGTCCCCAGTGCGACCGTAAACTTTAAAGTTCATATAAAAGACCAATATGGAAATCCGCTGCCGTATACTCATATCCAGTTACAAACTCCGGAATGGGGAACGCGCGGTAGTTATACGGATGCGGATGGGTTTGCCCAAGGATTGATACCTAAGGGGCAAACGCTGGTGATGCTGGTAGAAACAGAATGCGGGACTGTGTTGGGCGGAATGAATGTCGGTCCGGCTGTGGGGGATCAGGATCTGGGTAGCGTCAAAGTGACTATCAGCGAAATAGCTCTTCGGTTGTCCGGCACCGTAGTCAACTGCAGTAATGCGCCTGTAGACAGCGGGTATGTCAGTATAAGGGTGGATGGGCTTAATTACCGGGCCACTGTCACGAAAGGGGCGTTTACGATGCCTGTGAGTCGTTGTTTCACCACGACGATACCGGTGCAGATGCAGGCGTTTGATTTTCAGACGCAGCAGGGCGGGGTTTCCGGCACTATTACGGCCTCCAACGGGAAGGTGGATGCGGGGCAGCTATCGGCCTGCCCTACGCCTTAGATGGGGGCGAGAGATCGGGCGAGGGCCTTGGTGTTCGACCGGGCGAGGAACGGGTGTGCGGCCGAGAGGGGGGGCGTAGGATCGGTGGAGTTAAGATGCAAATCGTTCGCTGACCACCAGGTCCTTACTGCCTGCGGTGTATTTATAAAAGCCTTCGCCACTCTTAATGCCGAGATGGCCGGCTGTGACCATATTAACGAGCAGGGGACAGGGTGCGTATTTGGGGTTGCCGAACCCTTCGTGTAATACGCGCAAAATATACAGGCAGACGTCCAGCCCGATGAAATCGGCTAATTGCAGGGGACCCATCGGGTGAGCCATTCCCAATTTCATGACGGTATCAATTTCCCGTACGCCGGCAACGCCTTCGTAGAGGCTGCAAATCGCCTCATTTATCATGGGCATCAGGATCCGGTTGGCAATAAATCCGGGGTAATCATTGACGACGCAGGGCACTTTTCCGAGTTGTTCGGAGAGCCGGACCATTTGTTGGGTGAGGGCGTGGTCTGTGGCGTATCCATTGATAATTTCCACCAATTTCATTACCGGAACGGGGTTCATAAAATGAAGACCTATGACAGAACCGGGGCGTTTTGTTGCGGCTGCGATACGGGTGATGGATATGGAAGAGGTATTGGAAGCAAGGATCGCGTCTGGAGGGGCGAACTCGTCCAACTGGCGAAAGATATTCAATTTCAGTTCGATGTTCTCGGTGGCGGCCTCGATGACCAGGTCGGCCTCTGCGACGCCGGCGTGCAGGTCGGTATAGGTGGTGATGGCGTTGATCGTGGTGGATTTGTCCTGTTCGGTGAGCAGTCCTTTGGCAATCTGCCGGTCGAGATTGAGTCCGATGGTTTTTAGTGCTTTTTCCAGTTGATGGGACTGGGTGTCGATGAGGTTGACGGTAAATCCTTTTTGTGCGAAGACGTGTGCGATGCCGTTGCCCATGGTGCCGGCACCGATAACGGAGATAATTTGCATATGGCTATCTGTTAATGTCGGCGAAGATAGGTGATGTTGCTAAAACCGGTTAATTGTTGTTACGGAAATCGCATCGTTTCCAGGCCTGGATAAACTCAGCCCAGGCGAGGGGGTTGAAGATATTCTGAGGTGGGGCCTGGCCCTGATAGGAGTATCGGGTGGCGCTTTGTCTCAGGTAGGTGCTGGCGGCTTCGCCGGCGCTGGCGGGCAGGTTTCGGGCCAGTACGCGCCGTTTGGCAGCATCTGTGTTTTGCCGGGCTATCTCTATGTTGTCGTCGGGCACTTTTGTATTGACAAAGTCCCGTTCGAATTGTTCCCGTGTTGGCCGTGGCCGGATGATCGTGGCCGGCAGGTACTGGGCGTCCGTCACCATCAGCTGGATAACGCTGTACTGGTTGCCCCGGAAAGTATCTGGTACGTTGAGGGTATAGCTTTTATAACCGACACTGGAAAATTCGATAACGTCGCCTTTTAGAACTACGATGGAGAAGACCCCCTGATCGTTGGAGTAGGTGCCCTGATTACGTCCCTTTACGACGACGCTTACAGCCGGGATACCTCTCAGGCTGTCGGCTGTCATAATGACACCGTACAATTGTACTACAGAGTCTTTAAGCTTGTCAAATTGGGCATGTACAGCGAAAGGGGCGGATAGCAGCAGAATGTATAGTACAATTTTTTTCATTCGGTCTCAAAATTAAACTTTAAACCGTAAATCGTAAACAAAGTAAGGCCGTCATTGGTTAATTTTGTCTCAAATTAGAGTTTTTAACAAAATCTTGCGCATGACTGCGGAAAAAGTTTTAGAGGCCCTTAGTAACGTACAGGAACCCGATCTGGGAAAGGACATTGTGACATTAAATATGGTTAAGGATCTGACCATTGAGGGGAATTATGTTTCCTTTACGGTAGTACTGACCACGCCGGCGTGCCCGATGAAAGATCATATTAAAAATGCTTGTATCAATGCAGTGAGACTGCTGGTAAATAAGGAGGCGACGGTGAAGGTGAATTTCACTTCGCAGACGACCACTCACCGCAAGGATGCCCGGGAAATGCTGCCGAAGGTGAAAAATATCATTGCTGTGGTCAGCGGTAAGGGGGGAGTGGGAAAAAGTACTGTGGCTGCCAATTTTGCCTTGGCCCTGGCGAGGGGTGGTGCGAGTGTGGGGTTAATGGATGCCGACATCTATGGTCCGAGTGTGCCGATCATGTTTGGCGTGCGGGGTGAGCGGCCGATGATGATGGCGGGTGAAGGGGGGAAGGGATTGATCGTGCCGTTGGAGAAGTTTGGGATAAAGTTGATGAGCATCGGATTGCTGGTGGATGAAAAAAATGCTGTTGTCTGGCGTGGACCTATGGCGAGTAGCGCCATCCGTCAGTTTGTGACCGATGTATCCTGGGGTGAGCTGGATTACCTGGTCATCGACATGCCTCCGGGTACGGGTGACATCCATCTTACCCTTATGCAGCTGGTGCCGGTGACGGGTGTCATTGTGGTCACCACTCCGCAGGACGTAGCGTTGGCGGATGCTAAAAAAGGGATTGCGATGTTCGGTCAGGCTCAATTGAAAGTACCGGTGATCGGGCTTGTGGAGAATATGAGTTATTTCACACCGGCTGAATTGCCGGGCAACAAATACTATATCTTCGGCAGAGACGGGGGGAAGCGGCTGGCGGAGGAATATGATATTCCTTTCTTAGGACAGATACCGTTGGTGCAAAGTATCCGCGAAGGGGGAGATATAGGGGTGCCGATCATGATGACGGATGATGCGGTGACGCGCAAGGCGTTCTCGGATTTTGCGGGAAATGCGGCGCGGAGTATTGCGATGATCAATGCCGATATACGGGCGGAGAAGGTGGCGGAGGTGGTGTCGTAGGGCGGCTGGCGCCGGGCGTATGGGGTGCGGAGGGGGGGCCAGCGGTTGAGCGGCGGAAATTTGTATCTTAGCGACATGTATATTCCCCGTCGATTCGAAGAAAAGGATACTGAAAAGATCCACGCGTTCATTAGAGAAAATTCCTTTGCCATACTGGTCTCGGTGAAAGATGGGTTGCCTGTGGGCACGCATATCCCGCTGGCATTGGAAAAGAATGCGGAAGGGGCGGATGTTCTGATCGGGCATATTTCGCGGGGCAACGAACAAAAACATACGCTGGTGGATGGTGCGGAGGTGCTGGCGATATTTCCCGGTCCTCATGCTTATATTTCTCCGCGCTGGTATACGGAGCTGAAGGTGCCCACCTGGAATTATATTTCTGTACATGTATATGGGACGGTGAAGATCATTGAAGGGGAGGCCCTTCGGGCGGCGTTGTCGCGTCTTATGAATACTTACGAGCAGCATCGGCCGCGGCCGGTGACGATAGGTGAGATACCGGAGAAAATGTTGCAGGATGATATGAGGGGGATTGTTGGGTTTGAGATACGGATGGAGGAGGTGCAGGCAGCGTATAAGCTGAGTCAGAACAGGGATGAGCAGAGTTATCACCAGGTGATCGGGGAGTTGGATAAGGGGGATGAGACGGAGCGCAAGGTGGGGGAGGAGATGGCGAGGCGTTCGCGACGGGATGAAAACCAGAAATAATCCTATTTTTGGCGTATGACACGTCAGCAGCTAATCAGCCAGATCCGGCAGACAGGTTCTTATCTATGTGTTGGGCTGGATCCGGATCGAACGAAAATACCGAAACATCTTCTTTCCCATGCAGATCCCGTGTTTGAATTCAACCGGCAGATCATTGATGCCACAAAGGATCATTGTGTGGCGTATAAGATAAATACCGCATTTTATGAGGCGGATGGGGTGAAGGGATGGGAGACCATGGAGAGGACGGTGAATTATATTCCTGCAACGCATTTTAAAATTGCCGACGCCAAACGCGGGGACATTGGCAATACTTCTTCGCAGTATGCGCGGGCTTTTTTTGAAACCCTGGCTTTTGATGCGATCACGGTGGCGCCTTATATGGGTGAGGACAGTGTACGGCCTTTTTTGGAGTACAAAGACAAATGGACTATTCTGTTGGGGCTGACCTCCAATTCAGGATCGAAGGATTTTGAACTGCAACAGACGGGGGATGGGTTGCTCTATGAGAAGGTGTTGAAGACGGCGGCTGGATGGGGCAGTCCGGATAATCTCATGTATGTGGTGGGGGCTACGCAGGCTGAGGCGTTTACGAATATCCGCCGGCTGACGCCTGATCATTTTTATCTTGTCCCGGGTGTGGGTGCGCAGGGCGGGTCTTTGGAAGAGATATCGAAGAAGGCGATGAATGGGGATGTGGGGTTGCTGGTGAATGCGAGCCGGGCCGTTATATATGCGTCGGGCGGGGAAGATTTCGCAACGGCGGCGACGGCGGCTGCGGCGGGATATCAGCGAGAGATGCGGGGGTATTTAACCGGGTTTTAACCGCGTATATAATACAAGTTTGTTCATTGAGGTGTATTTTGGGACAAACTTTTTTCTGTGAAAAAAATATACATCTGTCTGGCCTTTGTCCTGATGGCCACGCTGTCCTGTACAAAAACAAATATATCTCCTACTCAGGCCCAGTTAAACGCGAACGCGTTGAAAAAGCTTTCGTTTAAATCAGTTAGTGTGATGAAAATGGATTATAGTGCGCTGCTTTTTAGTGGCGACACAATGACTATCGACGGCAATGGGCTGGCGACTATAAGCATCTCTACAAATTCAGGCGCGGTAAAAGTGTATAACCTGGGAGAAATGGTAGGCTATCAACTGGATACGTTTGGGAATCTAACCTTATATTTTTGAGTGGGTCAGCTGGTTGCCGGGGTGGGCGGAGAGATGAATTCCTTTTCGCTCTTAGCGATGACCAGGGTGGCAACGCCATTGCCGATGATGTTGGTGATGGCGCGGGCTTCGCTCATGAATTTATCTACGGCCAGTAAAAAGGCCAGTCCTTCCACGGGGATCTTCTGTATGGCGGTGAGGGTGGATGCCAGGACGATAAAGCCGCTGCCTGTGACGCCTGCGGCGCCTTTGGAGGTAACCATGAGGATGCCGAGTATGGTGAGTAGTTCGCCGACGGTGAGATGAACGTTGTATAACTGCGCTAAAAAGATGGTAGCCATGGAAAGATAGATGGAGGTGCCGTCCAGATTGAAGGAATAACCTGTGGGCACCACAAGGCCTACGACGGGTTGGCTGCAGCCCATCTGTTCAAGTTTGGCCATCAGGGAGGGGAGGGCTGCTTCCGAGGAGGAAGTGCCGAGTACGATGAGGATCTCTTCGCGGATATTTTTTAGATAGGTGAAGATGTTCCCTTTGAAATAACGCAGGATCAGCCCCAGAACGATAATGACGAAGAGGATCATGGTGGCGTAGACGGAGGCCATGAGTTTGGCCAGGGGGATAAGGGTTTTTATGCCGAATTTTCCTATGGTGAAGGCCATGCCGCCGAAGGCGCCGAGGGGGGCGAGGTACATGACGTATTTGAGGAGGCGGAATGTGAAGTGTGAGGCGGACTCAAACCAATTTATTATTTGTTGCCGGCGGGATATGAGACTAATGACGATGCCGGTGAGGATGGCCAGAACGAGGACCTGGAGGGTGAGGTTGGTGAGGAAGAATTCGCCCCAGTCAAAACCTTTCGCTCCTTGCCGGGCATATTTGGAAGCATCCTGGATGGGGAGGCCGGTCTTGTCGATATGGCCGGGCTGGATGAGATAGGCCATTACAATACCGATAGCAAGGGACAGGGTAGTTACCACTTCGAAGTAGAACAGTGATTTGATGCCGATGCGGCCTACTTTTTTCAGGTTGCTCATGCCGCTGATGCCTGAAACGATGGTGAAGAAGATGATAAAGGGGATGAAGACTTTGACGATGTTGACAAACCATTTGCCCATCCATTCGGTTTTTATGGCGACGGAGGGTGCGAAATGGCCCAATAGTACGGCGGCTATCAGCGCGATGAGGACCACCAGGGTCAGGTGGCGGGAGAGGCCGGTGAAAAAGCGTTGGATGCCGGACGACTCGGTCATAATTGCCGTAAGATATTACAAAAGTGGTAGACGTCTTCAAAGGAATTATACAGTGGGGTGGGGGCGACGCGTACGACGCCGGGCTCCCGGTAATCCACAACCACTCCCGCGTCGATCATCCGCTGGTGGATGGCCTTGCCTTGTGCGCCGAAATAGAGCGACAGCTGCGCTGCCCTGCGATGGGGTTCGGCGGGTGTCAGGATATCGAAAGAAAGATTATCCAGGGTTTTTAAAAGGGCGGACAGGTAAGAGGTCAATTCCCTGCTCTTGGCCTGCAGTGTTTCGATGCCGGCCTCTTCGAAGATGGCAAGCGATGCTTTTAGCGCGACCATATTGAAGACCTGGGCGGTACTCATGCTCCAGCCTTCGGCGGTGGGTTTGGGGACGAATCCTTTTTCCATCCGGAAGCGGCTGGCTTCGTCATTGCCCCACCAGCCGCCGAGACGGATGAGGTCTTTATTGGTGGCGAACCGTTGATGGATGAAGGCGCCACCGGCTGCACCGGGTCCGCCGTTGAGATATTTATAGGAGCACCATACGGCAAAGTCTACGTCCCAGTCGTGGAGGCGGAGCGGGGCGTTGCCGACGGCATGGGCCAGGTCGAAGCCGGCAAGGGCGCCGGCTTTGTGGGCGGCGGCGGTGATGGCGGCCATATCGAATAACTGGCCGGTATAGTAGTTGATACCGCCGAGCAGGACGAGGGCGAGGGTGTCTTTGTGCTGGTGGATGGTCTGCAGGATATCTTCTTCGCGGATGGTTTTTTCGCCTTCGCGGGGGCTGAGTTCGATGAGGGCGTCGGCGGGGTCAAGGCCGTGCCATTTTATTTGTGTTTCCACGGCGTATTGGTCGGAGGGGAAGGCGCCGGCTTCGATGAGGATCTTGTAGCGGGCGGGGCCGCCGGGGGCGGGATGGTCGTTTGTGCGGGGTGCGCCGGGCCGGTAGAAGGTGAGTAAGAGCAAGTGAAGGTTGACCGTGAGGGCATTCATCACCGTGACTTCTTCTTCCAGGCAGCCTACGATGCGGGAGAGGGTGGGGCGCATGGACTGGGGGTAGGTCATCCAGGGAGTGCGGGCCTGCCAGTAGCCGCCGATGGCGAGGTCTTGCCAGTCTTTTAGTTCCTGCTGAAAACAGGCTGCTGTCTGTTGGGGTTGCAGACCGAGCGAATTGCCGCAAAAATAGATGACGTCCCTGCCGTTGTGTTTTGGAAAATGAAACCGGGAGCGAAAGCTTTGCAAGGTATCTTGCTGGTCTTTCTGTCGGGCATATTCGAGGCTCATGGTGTGATCCCCGGTGCTCGTATGGCTGTGCGTTGCATCGTTTGGGGTGCCCGTATGACTCTGCGTTGCATCGTCCTGGGCGCTCGTATGGCTATGTGTTGTATGGTCCTGCATTTCTGTAGTAATTATAGAAATGCAAGATATGGTTTTAATAGTTTAAATGCCGACGGGGTTGGCGGAGAGGGAGCTAAGTAGTTTTTTCGTCATCCTTACCGCTTTTGTCATCGTCTTTGTCTTCCTTGTCCTTATCCTTATCCTTGTCTTTATCCTTGTCCTTGTCCTTGCCGGCGGTGCCGTTGTGGGAAAGGCGTACGGTGCCAAAACTGCTTTTGATGCGAATCCTGGCTCCGCCTTCTCCTGCCCTTCCGCTGTAGTCCTTGTCAAAGTGCGGGCCGTAGTCAGTCCCGTCTTCTTTTGCCTCGTTGATGCTGAAGTCGCTCTCGTTGCGGAATCTGCCGAAGCTGGTGTGGACGTCTATATCGGCGGACAGGCTTTTATCGACGACCATGCGTACTGTGGAATAGGATTCGAATACCGACAATTCTTTGATATTCGCCACGCTGAACTGGACATTATTAGAGAACTCGCTGGTGATCTTAACGTTGCCATTGACCTTTCCGATGCGGGATTCTTTATTGAATTTGAAGACCACTTTCCCATTGTTGATCTCGGCGATATTGGCTTTGCCGAACTCCACGTCGACGACGTCCACGTTATCCAGTTTGCCGGTGTTGAGGCTGCCGAATTTGCTGGTGAGCGTGATCAGGCCTTTGAAGGCGGGGACTTCTGTCTTGCCGAAGCTGTTCTGTATGTCCAGGCGATTGCCGGTGGGCATATGAATGACATAGTCGATGTAAAAGGATCTTTCGCCCTCGTTGCCTTTGTTGTTCTTGCCGTTGTGTATCTCGTCGACCGTCGTCTTAAAGCGGATGGTATGTCCATCCTTCGAGTCCTTTACATCCAGCTTGTTCATGATCTCCTGTGCACGTTCTTCTGTGGCTGCGCGGGCGCCGATCTCGATGTCCACGGTGATCTCATTTTTATCCCAGGTGCTGACGACTACGTTGCCGAATTGGTTGTCAATTTCCAGTTTGTCGTCGGCGGTGACGGGATAGGACTTATTGATCAGCCGCTGTTTCTTCACTTCTTCGTCACCGTTGGCGGCCAGGGTAAGCACCGGAGCAGATAAGACGAGAAAAAGTGTTATAGAACTAAGAAGTCTTATATGCTTTTTCATATTCTGTTTTTTTGGAATGATTGATTTGTCTGATGATGTCGAGTTGATGATTGAGTAATCCCATCTGCAGTTGGAGATTTTGCAACATCGCTTCGAGTATTTGTTCCCTGTTGGGGTTTTTGGGCAATTGATCCTGGAGGCCATGGTATACGCTATCCAGTCTGCTCACGTCGGCGGCGAACTGTTTGTAGAGCAGGGGTTCGTCTTTTTCGATGGCTTTTAATTCTTTGTGTTTGAGCTCTACGAGTCGCGCATAGTGGTACATCTCTTCATTGACCGAAGCGTCGAGGTCTGAACTTCCTTTTGAACCGGATTTGTTGACGTCCGGGCGGATATCGGCCAGGGTAGGGTTTTTATCCGGTGAGGGGTTGGCGCCGGCTGGTGTTTGGGCCAGGTGATCGGGGGTGCCCTTTGTGTTATTCGTGTCGTTGGTGTTGGTGTTGTTCGGGTTGTTCGGGTCGCTGGTGTTGTTCGGGTCGCTGGTTTTATTCGGGTTGTTGGTATTGTTCGGGCTGTTCGGGTCGCTGTTGGGCCTGGCGGGCTGATGGGCGACGTCTATCGGCTGGGTTGCATTTCCTGTTTTGAGATACCAAAGGGCGCCTCCGCCGATGAGGATGATGACGGCTGCGGCTGCGCTCCATTTAATCCAACGACTCTGTATCCGTATCACGGAGGTCTGTTTTTTTTTGCCGGGGTCTATATCCCGGCTGATCTTTTCCCAGATGTTGTTATCCGGCTCCGCGGTGTCAAATTCTTCCCGGTGATCACGGACAAATTGTTCTAATCTGTTGTTCATGATACTCCTTGTTTTATAAACTGTAACAATTTTTGTTTTGCCCGCATGTACTGTGTTCTCACGGTAGCGTGCGAGACCTGCAGGATCTCTGCTATTTCCTCCTGGTCGTATCCTTCGAAAAGGTAGAGGGTCAGGACGGTGCGATAGCCATTTGGCAACAGGGCTACCGCCTTTTTTATCTCTTCTACCTTCAGGCCCATCTCCTGTTCATCGGGTGTGTCTTCATCCGGGAGGTGGCCGATGTTGGTCTTGTCTATATCGATGAGGTCCATTTTGCGCCGGCGCAGCTGATTGATCGACTTATTGATCACGATGCGTTTGAGCCAGGCTCCGAAAGTGGATCTGTAATGAAACTCTCCGAGTGACCGGAACGCATCTGTGAATGCCTCTTGTATTACATCCTCCGCATCCCCCGTATGGTTGACGATGCGCAGGCTGGTATTGTACATTGCCCTGGCATATTTCTGGTACAGCGCCGCAAAAGCCCGGGACTCTCCCCTTTTGCATTGCTCCACCAACTCATCGTGTAGTATTGGTTCAATTATCTCCAATTCAGCTATTTTAGCGTTCATGCTGGATGTCGAAAACGGCTACAAGAGCGTCTTCTGCATATAAGTACACCCTCCTTTTCCCAATGTTGCATCCCTTTTAGCCCTTTTTCTTACTTTAGCGGCAGAATCTGGACGGAGTCCAGTTCGTACACGAGGCTGGCCGAGTGTACCGACATTATGGTGCTGGGGCAAAAAATTATTTTTTTTGATTATTTTTTGCCCCAATTCAAATACTCGTTAAAAATCCGCTTGCCATGGCTGTTAATTCAAATTTAAAGATAGATAATTTCCAGAGCCCGGATTACTTCCAACTGGATGATTTACTGACAGATGAGCATAAATTGGTGAGGGATTCCGTAAGGAGCTATGTAAAAAAGGAGATATTTCCGATCATCGAGGACTATGCGCAGCGGGCGGAGTTTCCCCAGCAGATAGTCCGTCAGCTGGGTGATCTGGGTTGTTTTGGGCCTACCGTGCCTGTGGAATATGGGGGCGGGGGGCTGGATTATATCAGTTATGGCCTGATGATGCAGGAGTTAGAACGGGGTGATAGCGGCGTCCGGAGTACGGCTTCCGTTCAGGGTTCGCTGGTGATGTTCCCCATTTATGAGTATGGCAGCGAGGAGCAGCGCCGGAAATACCTGCCCAAGCTGGCGAGCGGTGAATGGCTGGGTTGTTTTGGCCTTACGGAGCCGAACTATGGCAGCGATCCCAGCGGTATGTTGAGTAATTTTAAGGATGCGGGCGACCATGTTGTTTTGAACGGCAGCAAGATGTGGATCAGTAATGCGCCCTTTTCCCAGGTGGCGGTAGTATGGGCCAAGGATGAAGAAGGGGTGATCAGGGGGCTGATCCTGGAAAGGGGGATGGAGGGGTTTTCGACGCCGACCACGCATGGGAAGTGGAGTCTGCGGGCTTCGGCTACGGGGGAGCTGGTCTTTGACCATGTGAAAGTACCGAAAGTGAATATATTGCCTAATGTAAAGGGGCTGAAGGGGCCGCTGAGCTGTCTGACGAAGGCGCGTTACGGCATTGCATGGGGGGTGGTCGGGGCCGCGATGGATTGTTATGACACGGCGTTGCGATATAGTAAAGAGAGGGTTCAGTTCGACCGGCCCATTGGCGGGTTCCAGTTGCAGCAGAAAAAACTGGCTGAGATGGTGACTGAGATCACGAAGGCCCAATTGCTGAACTGGCGGCTGGGGACATTAATGAACGAAGGCAAGGCAAGTCCGGCGCAGGTGTCGATGGCCAAGCGGAATGGTTGTGAGATCGCTTCGGGGATTGCGCGGGATGCCCGTCAGGTATTGGGTGGAATGGGTATCACTGGCGAATATCCGATAATGCGCCATATGATGAATATAGAGTCGGTGATCACCTATGAAGGGACGCATGATGTGCATTTGCTGATCACCGGGATGGATATTACCGGATTAAATGCATTTAAATGAAGATATTCCTAATAGGCTTTATGGGGTCTGGCAAGACGCACTGGGGTAAACAACTCTCGGCTAAGCTGGGCATACCCTTTTATGACCTGGACTCGGTGATCGTAGAAAGCGAGAAGGCTACTATAACGCAGATCTTTGAGAAAAAGGGAGAGGAATATTTCCGGTACCAGGAGAAAGAGACACTGGAGGAGATCGTGGAGCGGGAGGAAAGCTTTATCCTTTCCTGTGGCGGGGGTACGCCTTGTTTCTTCAATAATATCGAGTTCATGAAGAAGCATGGGAAGGTCATCTGGCTGAACACTTCCGTCGACATGCTGAAGGAGCGGTTGTTCAGGGAAAGGATGAGCCGCCCGTTGATAAGCGATGTCGATGATGCTGAGCTGCGGCGGTATATTATCAAGAAGCTTAGCGAGCGGAGGATGTATTATCAGCAGGCCGACGTAACGGTGCCGGAGGAGAATACCAATCTGGAAGAATTGATACAGTTGCTGTTGAATGAACAGGAGTCGGATAGGATGAAGGATGAAATATGATCCTTACCGGGCTGGAGGTCCGGTAAGGGTAAATAAAATACCGTATGAACAAGAGTTTTCTTTCGACAGCTGCATTGTTAGGAGCGTTATCCGTGGCCCTTGGAGCTTTTGCCGCGCACAAACTCCGGGAGATGACCAGTCCCGAGACGGTGGCTATTTTTGAGACGGGTGTACGCTACCAGTTCTATCATGTATTTGCCTTACTTTTTGTGGGGTTCGTGTCTGAAAAGATCCATAATAAGTGGATGATCTGGGCGGGGAATTGTTTTATCATGGGGATCATTCTTTTCTGTGGATCGCTATACGCGTTAACTGCGCTGACCATTGCCGAGAATACGCACCGGACGCTGGCGGGGATCATGACGCCGGTGGGGGGCGTGTTTTTTATCGCGGGCTGGTTGTTCCTTTATGTCGGGGTGAGCAGGCGTGACACTAAATAGGGGGTTAGAGGGCGAGATAAAAGGTGGTGCGGGTGCCGTCCTGGTTCTCGATGTTGAATTCTCCGTCGATGGATGCCATTCTTTTCTTCATGTTGTTGAGGCCATTGCCGAATTTCCGAAGTTTCTCCATATTGATGCCGACTCCATCGTCCTGTATTTCGATGATGAGGCGGTTGTTGACGGAAACATTGATCCGTACGACCGAACTCTGGGAATGTTTTAGTACGTTGTTAAGGGCTTCTTTGACGGAGAGGAAGATATTTCGTCTTTTCTCGCCGCTGATCTCCCGGGGTGGGATGGAGGCTGGCATACTGAAGTAACAATCGATGGTGGTATTCTCGAAGAATTCTACGGCGTAGGAGCGGATATAGGCAACGAGATTTTCCACGCTGTCGTTGGAGCTGGTCATGGTCCAGATGATGGCGTTCATCTTATTGAGCAGCTCGTTGGCGGAGTTGGATATCTTTTCAATTTCGGGCAGGGTCTGGTCTTTCATTTTGCTTTTCACTATCTCGCTCATCAGCCGGATAGCGGTTACGCCGGAGCCAAGTTCGTCGTGCATGTCGACGGAGATGCGGTTGCGTTCGTCCTGTTTGGCAGCGAGTACGGCCACCTGTTTCTCCATTTCCTTACGTTCGGAATCCATTTTGAGCTTTTCTTCCTTTTGAATGCTGAGGATGATCTCCATTTTGTTTTTGTAGGTGAGGGCAAAAAGGAAGAAGAGCAGTTCGATGGTGATGCCGGCCTCGTAATAAAAAAGGGCCAGGTTGAGTACCGACAGACCTTTTACGAGGTGAAAGTTGGTCGAGATCATCACCTGGGAGACGATGGACAACAGGCAAAGGGAAATATTGCCCATGACGATATAGTTCATCAGCTGATTGCGGTAGGTGAGCCCTTTGAGGATAAAGACGATGGAGATGATCAGCAGCAGGATCTTTGTGGCGTCTTCGATGGAATTGGCGATGCGGAAGTCGTCCGACAGACAATAGAAGAGGATATACAGGATCGTCAGTGCCGTGATCAATATGGAACCCCAGAAGAGGTATCGGTCCAGTGTCTTGTAGTTCTTAGCGGTCTCCAGGAATTTCCGGTGGAAAATGATGTAACAGATGTACCCGACGCAAAAAATGATATTGTCGAGGAAGCTTTCAAAAAAGTAATTGAAGGAAGTGGTTGCCTGGTGGAGGGTCGATTTTAGGAATAGCAGGACGCTGATGCAGAGGGAGTATCCTACATAATAGAGGAATTCGGGTTTGCGGCTCTGCATGTATTCGCTGAGGGCGTAAAAGATCATCATCAGCATGATGCCGGCAAACAGGTTCGTGATGACGTCGATATTCGTTCTGTTCTTGTGGGTGAGCATGATGCCTTGTCTGACGAGCGAGTCGCGGGTGAGGGTAGGGTTGAGGGAGTTGGTAGGGGCTTTGATAAAAGAAAGCGCGACATAGAACGTAGCGTTCTCGTGCGGGCGGAGCGTTATCCTGCGGTAGCCGAGGCTGTCGGGGTCATCTGGCAGCACTGGGGGGACGGCGACTATTGTTGGCGGGGCGGGGCTTTGGTCGACCAGGCGATAAAGGAGGATGGTGTCCATGAAAAAGCCGGGGCAGAAATAAGCGTTTTCGGGGCGGTCACTGCTATTGGTGAGTGTGAAGCGGAGTATGGTTTTTTGATTGACTGTCCCTGGGGCGATGAAGTGGCCGAATTTCCGGGTGCTTTTTTTGAAGGGAAGGGCTGGAAACTGGCTGGCGGGAATATTTCTGTTGCTGGAAAAAAAGTAATATGTATTATCAGTCAGGTCGTTGAGCAGGCCTGTCTGAGCGAGATCGGCAGCGGGCGGTATGGGATTGTCCTGGGCCAGGGTATCCAGGCGAAAAGTTAGAAACAGGAGATATAGGGCTGCTATCCGGATAGCAGGGAATAGGTTTGGTTGCGACGCTGCCGGCATGGCTTTTAACAAGGAGTTTTTTTAAAGGTAAAGTAAATAATTATAATATTGTCCAAAACTGGACGGAGTCCAGTTCGTTCACGAGGCTTTAGGCCGCAACCGAGCCCGGCGAAGGTTGCGAACGAGTTGGAGCGTGGCGAAGCAGCTCCGACGAAGTTCTACAGACTATAATGGTATCGGGGCAAAAAATTATATTTGGCCAATTTTTTGTCCCGATTCAAATTATCTTTGTATCCATGGCAAACCGACTGAAGTCAAAGAAGAGCCAGGCGCCTGTTTCAGACAACAAACTGAAGCCTGAAAAAGAATCCCAGGTAACAGTGAAGCAGATAGTGAGAGACGAACGTACCCATAAGATCACGGGGGCTGTTTTCCTCTTGCTGGCCGTTTTTCTTTTTATAGCATTCACGTCCTACCTGTATACCTGGAAAGAAGACCAGGATAAGGTGTTTCACGGGGCTTCGATCCTGCTGCCTTCTTCCAATGTGAAAGTAACCAACCTGTTGGGCAATCTTGGAGCCCTAATCTCTCATGAGTTCTTTTACAAGGGATTTGGGCTGGCTTCGTATCTATTCTGTTCCTTTTTTTTTATAGTAGGGGTAAACCTGTTGTTTGCGCGTCGTGTTTTTTCTATACCGCGTAATCTCCGGTATGTGCTCGCGGGACTGTTATTTTTTTCCGTGGCGTTTGCCTTTGTGACGCAGGGCAGTGGTTTCGCGTGGGGCGGCGCGGTGGGGGATATGATCAGCGAGTGGCTGATACGGTTTTTGGGTTGGATCGGAACGGCCGCGCTGTTGCTTGTGACGGGGCTGGCCTATTTCATATGGCGTTTCAACCCGGTGTTCAAAATGCCTTCCCGGCCGGTGAAAGAGGCTGTGCCCGTGCCGGTACCTGTGGTTGAGGTGGAGGAGAAGCCGAAGAAGGGGAAAAAAAAGGAAGGCGCGAAGCTATTTGTGGATGAGGAGTTCAGTCAGGGGAAGGGGAATGTGTTGAAGGAGGAGAGTGGCGTGGTGGCGCTTGCGCCTCCGCCGGTGGAAGCCGAGCCGGAGATAGAGTTCACAATCACGGAAAGGGAGCCTGAATTGCAGCCTGTGGCGGGGCCGGCTTTTGATGCTATCGAAGAAGAGGAGGATGACCTTGAGGAAGCACCGGGGGAAGAACCTGCGCCGCCGTTGACTATTCCGCCTATACCGCCATTGGTGAAGACCCCGTCCCGGGGTGAATTGGAACTGGAGATAAAGGGTGTTCCCGACACGCCTGTGGAAGAGGGGGATGGAGCGGAGGACGGGTTGTTGCCGCAGAACATGCCGGATTATGAGCCGACCCTCGACTTGCGGGATTATAAATATCCTTCGCTGGAGCTGCTGGAAGCGCATGGCAGCGAGAAGATCATCCAGGACCCTTCGGAACTGGAAGCCAACAAGAACCAGATCATCAATACGCTGAAGAACTACGATATTTCTATTTCGAAGATAAGTGCAACGGTGGGGCCTACGGTGACCTTGTATGAGATAGTACCGGCGGCGGGTGTGCGTATTTCCAGGATCAAAAATCTGGAGGATGACATTGCGTTGAGTCTGGCGGCGCTGGGTATTCGTATCATAGCTCCGATACCCGGAAAGGGGACCATTGGTATCGAGGTGCCCAATGTCAAAAAAACTGTGGTGAGCATGCGCACGCTGCTCGCTTCGGAAAAATTCCAGCACAGTAGTTTTGGTCTGCCGATAGCCATCGGGAAGAAGATCGACAATGAGAATTTTATCGTTGATCTGGCGAGCATGCCGCATTTGCTGATGGCCGGGGCGACGGGTCAGGGGAAATCGGTGGGGCTGAATGCTATCCTGGTGTCTTTGTTGTATAAGAAACATCCTTCTCAACTGAAGCTGGTGCTGGTGGATCCTAAAAAGGTGGAGTTGAGTATCTACCGGATAATTGAAAAACATTTTCTGGCCAAGCTGCCGGGTGAGGAAGAGGCGATCATCACGGATACCAAGAAAGTGGTGCATACGTTGAACGCGTTGTGTATCGAGATGGATAACCGGTATGATCTGCTGAAGGAGGCCAATGCAAGGAATATTAAAGAATACAATGAGAAGTTTATCAAGCGCCGGCTGAATCCGCAGAAGGGGCATCAATATCTGCCTTTTATCGTGTTGGTCGTGGATGAGTTTGCGGATCTGATAATGACGGCGGGTAAGGAGGTGGAGATGCCGATAGCCCGGTTGGCGCAGTTAGCCCGTGCGGTAGGTATCCACCTGATAATTGCGACGCAGCGTCCTTCTGTGAATATCATTACCGGTACGATCAAGGCGAACTTTCCGGCCCGTATCGGATTCAAGGTGTCTTCCAAGATAGACTCCCGGACCATTCTCGATGCGGGTGGGGCTGATCAGCTGATCGGTAAAGGGGATATGCTGATCTCTTATAATGGGGAGATCACGCGTCTTCAATGTGCCTTTGTGGATACGCCGGAAGTGGAGGCGATCACGCAGTTCATTGGTAAGCAGCGGGGATATCCGGAGGCATATAAATTGCCGGAGTATGTAGATGAGAAGGAGATGGAGGCAAAAGATTTTGATCTGGGCGACCGGGATCCATTGTTTGAGGAGGCGGCGCGGTTGATCGTCGCGAACCAATTGGGGTCTACTTCGTTGATACAGCGGAAGATGAAGCTGGGATATAACCGGGCGGGCAGGCTGATGGATCAATTGGAGGCGGCGGGGGTCGTGGGGCCGGGGCAGGGGAGTAAGCCGCGGGATGTGCTGATCAAGACGGAGATGGAGCTGGATCAATATTTAAATCCTTAGGCGGGGGCAGGGGGTCTAATTTTAAGACTCTTTTAATGCTTTCCTACCTACCTTCGCGGCGAAGTAAACGCGGGGGCTTTGCGGCGGTGCCGCGGGGGGGCCGCCGGAGATTCGCGGCTAGCTGTGGAAATACTGACCAAAAAATGAAAAAAATGAAAATTAACGGTAAGTCGATCTTTATGAGTCTTGTGCTGGGAACTAGTCTTTTTATGGCGCAGGCGCAGAATAATAGTCTTGGTAAAAGTGATCCTGATGCGAAAAAGGTATTGGATGGTCTCAGTGCGAAGCTAAAGTCATTCAAGGCGGTGCAATCCAGTTTCACATTGAAAGTGGAAGATGGGAAGGGGAAGGTGCAGGGTACTAAATCCGGCGTTATTTATCTTAAAGGCAATAAATATCATGTGAGTGTGGTGGGCGGTCAGGATATTTTCAGTGATGGAAAGGATATCTGGACCTATGACAAATCTTCCAATGAGGTGACCATCACCAAGGCTGATCCTTCTACGCAGACGATCAGCCCGGATAAGATCTTTACCAATTTTTACGAAAAGGATTTTCTGTATAAGTTGAATGGGGACAGTAAGATCGGGGCGCGCACGGTGCAGGAGGTGGAGCTGACCCCGACGGATAAGACAAAGAATTTTTTTAAGGCGCTGCTGTACATCGATAAGGCGCAGCATACGCTGGTGAGTATTAAGTGGTTTGATAAGGGGGGGAATAAGTTTACCCTGGAGACGAGTAAGCTGAATGGGAATGCGGGGCTGACGGATGCGCAGCTGGCTTATAATAAGGCGAAGTTTCCGGGAGCGGAGGAGGTGGATTTGAGGAATTAGGGTGGGGCCCCGGGGGGCCTGGTGCTTTGGGGTTTGGGGCCTTGCGGTTTGGTGGTTTAGAGTGTGATGACTGGTGCTTTGGGGATAAAGATATTTTAGATGTGCTGCTGTGGGCGGAGGTTCGCGGCGGGGCTCGGCCGGACGATGCGGGCCCTTTTTTTATTGGCTGCCCCAGCGGAAGGTGGAGATGTCGAGACCGGCGAGGTCGAGGACGCGGTCGACGACGGTGGCGGCGACCTGGTCGATGGTTTTTGGAAGGCTATAGAAAGTGGGGGTGGCGGGGCATATGATGGCGCCGGCTAGGGTGAGGGTTTCCATATTACGGATATGGATAAGGTTGTAGGGGGTGTCGCGGACTACGCAGATGAGTTTTCTTCTTTCTTTGAGGATGACGTCGGCTGCGCGGGTGATGAGGTCGGAGGAGGCGCCTGAGGCGATGCGGCCGAGGGTGCCCATCGAGCAGGGGATGATGATCATGGTATTATATTTTCCGGAGCCTGAGGCGAAGGGCGCCATGAAATCGCGCTGGGAGAAAATAGGGAACTGGAACTGGGACCAGGTTTCGTTGCCGAGTTCGGTGCGCCATACTTCATGGGCGTTCTCCGTCATCACAACCGATACGGCCTCCCACTGTTGTTTTATGGCAGATAATTTTTCCAATAAAAGTTTTGCGTATATGGATCCGCTGGCGCCGGTGATGGCAACGACAATTTTGTGCATGCTATATACGTTACTTTTGTAACGGACAGCAAAAATACTATGGAAAGACGGAAAGCCTATTTTTTATTGCCGGCGCTGCTGGTGGGGGCGTTGGGGTTGGTGTTTGCCGGCGGGGCTGCGGGTGACCGGACGGGTCATGGGGGACCGCGTGGAGCGGGGAAGGTTGTTGCGTCCCAGGTAGTGAGGGAGGCGGCGGGGCGCGAGAGATGGGGGGAAAGTATTTCCTGGCTGACGATAGAGCAGGCGGCGGGGAAGCTAAAGGTCGTGAAAAAGCCGGTGATCATCGATCTTTATACTACCTGGTGCGGCTGGTGTAAGCAAATGGATAAAAAGACCTATTCCAATAAACAGGTTGCGGAATATCTTCAGGAGAAATTTTATACGGTGAAAATTGACGCAGAGACTCAGGCTACGATCAGCTGGGCGGGGAAGACCTATCGGTATAATCCTCAATACCGGAGTAACGAGTTTGCGTTGTATCTGACGCATGGGAAGCTGGAATTCCCGACTACTATCATTATCGTGCCGGGCGAGGAGCCTCAGGCTATTCCCGGATATCTGGAACCCAGGGAGTTGGAATTGGTGGTGAAGTACTTCGGGGAAGGGGTTTACCGGGCGCAATCCTTCGATGTCTATCAAAAAAACTTTCACGCGACCTGGTAGGCCGGGGCGGGCGGCGGCAAATGCCGGGTGAATTCCGACTAAAAAAATACCTAAAATTTTATGTAGCGGGTTGAACGGGGACCGGAATTTTTATCCGGGAGAGAGAATTTTTGATCCTTTACTATAACGATTTAGCTCTAGGACGTCCAGCGTATGCCTCTAGAGGATTATCTGTAGGAAAATCGCTTGATCTGGATCAACATTATGGTGTTTGGGTAAAAAAAATTGCGTCTGTCTCTTCTCTTTCAAGGTGAATACTTTACCTTTGTTTTTTCATAGGATAAGGTTTAATGGTTAATGGTATTTGATTAGTGCAGCCCCGCTTTGGCGGGGCTTTTTTTTGCTCTTTTCTGTTACCCGGGGTGTTATTTTTGGCCGGGGGTGTTATTTAGAGCAGAGGTAAGAAAAAACCCCAAGTTTGTGGAACCTGGGGCTAATGATCACTATTATTTAACCTAGATGTTTATGCCTCGGCCATATCAGGGATTGCCTGTACCTTATAATCACCGGCATCCAGTCGCTTCTTTGTGATCCGGAATGCTTCCAGGGTGCGTTGAATATCTTCGTCTGTGTGTACGGCTGTCGGGACCAGGCGGTAGATGATATGTCCCTTAGGTATAACCGGGTAGACGACGATGGAACAGAAGATATTATGGTTTTCCCGGAGGTCCATTACCATTGCCGTAGCTTCGGGCACGTCTCCTTTCATATACACAGGGGTTACGGGGGAATCGGTCTTACCGATGTCGAAGCCGCTGTCTTTTAGTCCTTTTTGCAGTTTATTTACAACATCCCACAATTTCTTGCGTAGCTGGGGTTGGGTCTTCAGCAATTCGAGCCTTTTGAGGTTGCCGATGGTGATGGGCATGGGCAGGCTTTTGGCGAAGATCTGGGAACGGGTGTTGTAGCGAATATAATCGATGATGGCTTTGTCTCCGGCCATGAAGGCTCCGATGGAGGCCATTGATTTGGCGAAGGTGGAGAAATACAGGTCTATCTGGTCCTGTACGCCTTGTTCTTCGCCGGCGCCGGCGCCTGTCTTGCCGAGGGTGCCGAAGCCGTGAGCATCGTCTACGAGCAGCCGGAATTCGTATTGTTGTTTTAAAGCGGCTATTTCTTTCAGTTTGCCCTGGTCGCCGGCCATGCCGAATACTCCTTCGGTGATGACGAGGATGCCACCGGTGTTCTGTTTTTCTATGAGGGCTGTTGCGCGCTGTAATTGTTTTTCACAGTCTTCGACGTCGTTGTGTTTGAATACATAGCGATGTCCGGGGTGAAGGCGAAGTCCGTCGATGATGCAGGCGTGGCTTTCGGCGTCATAAACGATAACGTCATGACGACCGCAGATGGCGTCTATGGCGCTCATGATGCCCTGGTAACCATAATTGAAGAGGGTTGCGTCTTCTTTTCCTTCAAAAGCGGCCAGTTCGGCCTCCAGTTGTTCGTGATAATTGCTATTTCCGCTCATCATACGGGCGCCCATGGGGGCTGCCATACCGAATTTTGCTGCCGCCTCTGCGTCAACCTTACGGATTTCGGGGTGATTGGCGAGTCCAAGGTAATTGTTAAGGCTCCAAACTATTTTTTCTTTTCCGCGGAAGTTCATCCGGCTGCCTATCTCACCTTCCAATTTAGGGAAGGCAAAATATCCATGTGCTCTCTCCCGGTGCTGACCTATTGGTCCATTGTGCTTGACTAATTTTTCAAAGATATCTGCCATATTATGAAATTATTAAGGTTGACACTGCCGCAAAAATAAAGCATTTGGCGTTGTCTCAATCCAATACTTTTGCGTTAAAATTTTCCAATACTTTAGCGCAAAATTTTGCTATGAATAGGAAGCCCCTCCTGCTGTCTTGTATACTGTTGCTATCTCTTGCTGCTTGTAATCCCAAACACACTGATACTGTTAAACGTCCAAAGCTGGTGGTTGGTATCGTCGTGGATCAGATGCGATGGGATTATTTATACCGTTACTACGACCGGTTTACTGCCGGAGGGTTTAAACGACTGATGCGTCAGGGGTTCAGCTGTGATAACACGATGATCAACTATCTCCCTTCTTATACCGCGGTGGGGCATAGTTGTGTCTTTACGGGCAGTGTGCCGGCATTTAGCGGCATCAGCGGAAACGATTGGGTGGAACAGGCTACGGGTCAGCGGATGTATTGTACGGATGACAGTACTGTAAAAGGGGTTGGGGCTGTCGATCCTGAATCCAAAGAAGGGAAGATGTCGCCGCGTAATCTGCTGGTGTCTTCTGTCACGGACGAACTGATGATGGCGGACAATTTCCGGTCGAAGGTAGTGGGGGTTTCCCTGAAGGACCGTGCGGCTATCCTGCCTACCGGGCATACGGCTACGGCTGCCTTTTGGCTGGAGGATTCATCCGGTCACTTTATTACCAGTAATTATTATATGACTCAATTGCCGGGCTGGGTGGATTCGTTCAATAAGAAAGAGCCGGTGAAGCAAATGGTGAAAACGCCCTGGAGCACTCTGTATGCGCGCAATACCTATGGGCAGAGCGACACGGATGATCAGCCTTATGAGGGGAAGTTCAAAGGGGACAGTACGACGGCTTTTCCGCATAATATCGATTCCTCTTATAAGATAGCCAAGAACAGTTTCCGCAGCACTCCTTATGGCAATACGCTCACGCTGAATTTTGCCAGGGAGGCGGTGAATGGATACCAACTGGGGCAGGATGAGTTTACGGATTTTTTGACGATAAACTGTGCTTCGACGGATTATGTGGGTCACCAGTTTGGGATAAATTCAATAGAGACGGAGGATACTTATCTGCGTCTGGACCGGGAACTGGGCGAATTTTTTAGTTTTCTGGATACAAAGGTGGGGAAGGATCAGTATACTGTTTTCTTAACGGCTGATCATGGGGCTGCGCATGCGGTGTGGTACTCACAGAATCACGATATTCCTGCGGACTATTTCAATTCTCCGGCCAATCCTTTGATCGAAAAACTCAATGCCGAACTGGCCAAACAATTCAATGTCACAGGATTGGCCGATACGCTGGTCAACTACCAGATAAGTTTTTCGCAGAAGACCATCCGGGAACACAAGCTGGATCTTAATGCCATCAAAAAAGCTTCTGTGGAATGGCTTAGCCAGCAGCCGGGCATTACGTATGCGATAGATATGTCCAGGCTAGGGGAGTTACCGGTAGCGGAGCCTGTGCGCAGTATGGTAGCCAATGGGTATTATTCCCGACGCAGTGGTCCTATTCAATTGATACCCAATGCCGGATGGTTTGAAGGCAGGGGTAAGACCGGTACTTCGCATGGGACATGGAATCCGTATGACACGCATATTCCACTTTTGTTCATGGGATGGGGGATTAATCCCGGGCATTCCAATGAGACTGTCTATATGACAGATATAGCGCCAACTGTGGCAGCTTTATTGCATATACAAATGCCCAATGGGTGTGTGGGGAGGCCGATACCGGCGGTTCTGCGGAGATAGGGGGCCCAGGGGGCGGGGCCGGGCTTTCGGGCGGTTGGATCCTTCTGCGGAAGGGTTCGGGCTGGCCGGGAGATGGGCCTTTTGGGATGATCTGCGGGACGACTTTGGGCCTTCGGGGGCGTTTTTTCAGTTTACGAGAAAGTGTTATAACTTACGAAAGCGGTAAAAAGGCTAAAATCGCATGGAATTTCCGGGTATTTACCGGACTTTTGCTGTTGGAAAGACTTTAATTGGGAAGAAGGTTAATTTTCCGATTTCGAAAGCAGATGGCTTAACCCTTGGGTTGGTTATTTGTTATACTATTAAAGGTCCGGGGTGTTTTGCCTGGGGCTATGAAAAAGTAAAAATATGATTACAGTATCTTCCAACGCGAAAGAGTATATCGACAATCTGATGTCGGCCCAGAATGCGACGCCTGGAACTTTTGTGCGGGTAGGGGTGAAGAGTGGGGGCTGTTCGGGCCTGGAGTATAAACTTGATTTCGACACTGTGCAGAAAGAGGGTGACCAGGTATTCGAGGACAAGGGGGTGCGGGTAGTAGTGGACATGAAAAGTTTGCTTTACCTGTACGGGACTGAGCTGGATTATTCCGGCGGGCTGAATGGTAAAGGATTGACTTTCAACAATCCGAATGCGTCGAGGACCTGCAGTTGCGGGGAAAGTTTTGCGGTGTAGGGCGACCTATCGGGAAAACAGCGGCGGTTGAAGTATCTTGCGATCTGGTGGAAATCAAGTTATAAAGAAGTACGACTATTATGGCCAACGACAACGAAATAATTGACAATATAGCCAACAAGGAGTATGAGTTCGGGTTTGTTACGGACATCGAGATGGACGTGGCGCCGGCAGGGCTTAATGAGGATACGATCCGTTATATCTCTGCCAAGAAGAATGAGCCTGAGTGGTTATTGGATTGGAGATTGAAGGGTTTGCAGTCTTTTGGAAAGCAGAAGCTACCGAAGTGGCAGAATTTTGAATTACCTGCGATAGACTTTCAACGGATATCCTATTATGCGGCGCCCAAGAGCAAGAAGAAATACGACAGCCTGGATCAGGTAGACCCTGAATTGCTGGCGACCTTCGAGAAACTGGGTATTCCCTTGTCGGAGCAGAAGGCGCTGGCGGGGGTAGCTGTCGACGTGGTATTTGACAGCGTATCTGTTACGACGACCTATAAAGAGAAATTAAAGGAGCTGGGTATTATATTCTGCTCCTTTGGGGAAGCTGTAAGGGAGCATCCTGAGCTGGTGAAGAAATATGTGGGATCGGTAGTGCCTCACTCCGATAACATTTTTGCCGCCCTGAATGCGGCGGCCTTTTCTGACGGGTCGTTCGTTTATATCCCAAAAGGTGTTCGTTGTCCGATGGAATTATCGACGTATTTCCGGATCAATACCGAGAATACCGGTCAATTCGAGCGGACGCTGATCATTGCCGACGAAGGCAGTTATGTGAGTTATCTCGAGGGCTGTACGGCTCCGATGCGGGATGAGAATCAATTGCATGCCGCGGTGGTAGAGCTGATTGCGCTGGAGAATGCGGAGATAAAATATTCGACTGTCCAGAACTGGTATCCTGGTGACAAGGATGGGAAGGGCGGTATTTATAATTTCGTGACGAAGAGGGGTATCTGCAAGGGCGCCAATGCCAAGATATCCTGGACCCAGGTGGAGACGGGTTCTGCGATAACCTGGAAATATCCGAGTGTTATTTTGCAGGGCGACAATTCAACCGGGGAGTTCTACTCTGTCGCTGTCACCCGGAACAAACAGATAGCGGATACGGGCACCAAGATGTATCATATTGGCCGTAATACCCGTAGCCGTATCATCTCCAAGGGGATCTCGGCAGGCCAGGGTCAGAACAGCTATCGCGGGCTGGTGCAGATCGGGCAGAAGGCGGATGAAGCGCGGAACTTCACGCAGTGTGATTCCCTGCTGATCGGCGACAAGTGCGGGGCGCATACTTTCCCTTACATTGAATCAAAGAATAATACGGCTACGGTGGAGCACGAGGCGACCACTTCCAAAATAGGGGAGGATCAGATATTCTATCTTAACCAGCGGGGGATCGATTCGGAGAAGGCGGTGGCGTTGATCGTCAATGGGTATGTGCGGGAGGTGTTGAATCAACTGCCGATGGAGTTCGCGGTGGAGGCGCAGAAGCTGTTGTCGATAACGCTGGAGGGCAGTGTGGGATAGGTCCCGGGGATCGGGGCGACGTGGGGCCGGAGGGCAGTGTAGGATAATTTTTAACTTAATAAGAACCAATATAGATGCTGATCATTAAAAATTTACATGCTGAAGTTGAAGGAAAGCAGATATTGAAGGGGCTCGACCTGAAGGTTAATGCCGGGGAAGTACATGCGATCATGGGACCCAATGGAGCCGGCAAAAGTTCGCTGGCGTCTGTGCTGGCGGGCCGGGAGAATTTCGAGGTTACGGAAGGGGAAGTGGACTTCGAAGGGAAAAATTTGTTGGACATGGCTCCGGAGGATCGGGCCCGGGAGGGTGTATTTCTGGCATTCCAATATCCGATAGAAATACCGGGTGTATCGAATATCAATTTTCTGAAGACGGCGCTGGGTGAGATCCGCGCATATAAGAATCTGCCTCCCCTGGATGCAAAAGCGTTTTTGCAATTGTCCAAGGAAAAGCAAAAGCTGGTGGAATTTGATGCCAAGCTGGTCAATCGTTCGCTGAATGAAGGGTTTTCGGGCGGGGAGAAGAAACGGAACGAGATATTTCAGCTGGCGATGCTGGAACCTTCCCTGGCCATCCTGGATGAGACGGATTCCGGATTGGATATCGATGCGCTGCGTATCGTCTCCAAGGGGGTGAACAAACTTCGTTCGGACAAAAATGCCTTTATCATCATCACGCACTATCAGCGACTGCTGGAATATATCGTACCGGACTTTGTACACGTGTTGTACGATGGCCGCATCGTAAAATCCGGTACGAAAGAACTGGCTCTGGAACTGGAGGAAAAAGGGTATGACTGGCTTAAGGAGCAGTCTGCCGAAAAAGAAGCTACTACCATTTAAGTTAAGACGCGAGAGGCGGGGAGCGCCAGCATATATTATATAAGACGCGAAAAAATCATGAGTTTGATACAAGAACCGGCTATTCCTTTATTTGAGGAAGTCGTCAACGGATACACTTTATTATCGGCCCCGGGTGCCAATTCGGAGAGCAGTGATCTTCGCCGTGCCCGCCAATCGGCTTTTGACAGGTTTCGCCAGCTGGGGTTTCCTTCTATTAAAAATGAGGATTGGAAGTATACGAATATCACCCGATTTTTAAAGGATGAGTATGCCTTGTCCGTGGCGGGTAAGGATGGGCGGGGCGTTGTACCTGAAGGTTTGTTGTCGAAAGCCGTTATTCCGGGATTGGATTGTTACCAAATCGTTTTAGTAAATGGCGTGTGGGATGGGAAGATAGCGGGTGGTGCGTTGGGAGTCGCGGCGTTGCCAGGGGGGATCCAACTTTTGTCCGTAGCCGCGGCTAAGCAGGACCCTACGTTGTCTGTGTTTTTTGAAAAAGCGGAGTGGGGCAATCAGCACTTTGCCAATTTGAATACGGCTCTTTTTACCGACGGTATTTTTATCCGTGCAGACGCAGGAGCAACTTTAGATAAGCCTTTACATATCGTCCATCTTTTTACGGGCGATCGTAACCTGCTGGTTCAGCCCCGTCATGTATGGGTAGCGGGACGTAATGCGGAGCTTTCGGTGATCGAATCTGTGCTTTCCGCCACCGGAGACATAAAGATATGGGTGAACAGTCTCACGGAGATCATCGCGCATACGGATGCCAGGCTGGATCATACGGTGATACAGATGGCGGGTGCGGGAGTCCGGCTGGTGAATCAAACGACGGTGCGTCAGAAAAAACAAAGTCTCTATAACAATTATACGTTCACATTGCCTGGCGCCGAGCTGGTCCGGAATGACCTGCAGGCCCGGCTGGAAGAAGACCATACCGAAACGCATCTGTACGGCCTTTACCTGGCCGCGGGCGGGCAACTGATCGATAACCATACGCTGGTGGATCACCAGAAGCCACATTGTTTCAGCAACGAATTATACAAAGGCGTGCTGCTGGAGCAATCCACGGGGGTATTTAACGGCAAGGTATATGTGCATCCGGATGCCCAGAAGACCAATGCCTTTCAGCAGAACAATAACCTGGTGATCAGCAAAAAGGCAACGATCGATTCCAAACCCGAGCTGGAGATATTTGCCGATGACGTGAAATGCAGTCATGGATCGACAGTAGGTCAGTTCAGCGAGGATGCGCTTTTTTATCTGCGTGCCCGTGGTATTGGCGAAGACACGGCGAAGGCTTTGCTGATCGCCGCGTTTGCCTTTGACGTTACGGAGAAGATAAAGAGCAGGGCGGTAGAGACTTATATCAATGAATTGATCAGTAAACATATTCCAGTAACGCATGCATGATACAATGACTATAGCAGAGAGCCGTAAGCTGGACATTCAAAAAATCAGGAAGGATTTTCCGATCCTGGAGCAGACCGTCTACGGCCATCCGCTGGTCTATTTGGACAATGCAGCAACGACACAAAAACCTACCGTCGTCCTGAAGGCGATGGAAGAGTACTATAAAACGATAAACAGTAATGTTCATCGTGGCGTTCATCATCTCAGTCAACTGGCGACTGACGCGTATGAGGATGGACGAAGAAAGGTGGCGGAATATATCAATGCCGCCCATACGCATGAGATAATTTTCACGCGTGGTACGACAGAATCCATTAACCTGGTAGCGGCCGGTTTTGGCAAGAAATTTCTGAAGGAAGGCGATAGTATCCTGGTGTCGGGTATGGAGCATCATTCCAATATCGTTCCCTGGCAAATGATCGCAGAGGAAAAGAATGCGCGGCTGAAAGTTATTCCTATCGACGAGAATGGGGAATTAGTTTTGGATGATCTGGATGGTTTGCTGAGTGATGGAGTGAAACTTGTTGCCTTCAATTATGTCTCCAATGCGCTCGGGACGATCAATCCGGTGAAGGATATCATTTCGGCGGCTCACCGGCATGGCATACCTGTCCTGCTGGATGCAGCGCAGGCTGTTCAGCATATGGAAGTGGACGTGCAGGATCTGGACGTTGACTTTCTCGCCTTTTCCAGCCATAAGCTGTATGGCCCTACAGGTTTTGGTATTCTCTATGGTAAAGAAGAATGGCTGAATCAGTTGCCGCCTTACCAGGGTGGCGGGGAGATGATCAAGACGGTAAGTTTTGAAAAAACGACCTATAACGATCTTCCGTATAAATTTGAGGCAGGTACGCCGGATATGGCAGGGGCCATTGGTCTGGGCGCTGCCATCGATTATGTCCGGAGCCTGGGCATTCAGAATATCCAGCGGGCGGAGCATGAGCTGATGGAGTATGCGTTGGGTGTGCTCAGCGGGATCGAGGGATTGCGGTTTATCGGGAGTACGGATTCAAATCATCGTGCGGGGGTGATCTCCTTTCTGGTGGGGAATATTCATCCTTTCGATCTTGGCGAGCTGTTGGACAAACAGGGTATTGCGGTGCGGACGGGTCATCATTGTGCGCAACCTATTATGGACCGGTATTGCATACCGGGGACGGTGCGGGCTTCGATGGCGGTGTATACGACGCCGGAGGATATAGATCGCCTTGCGGCGGGGATAAGGAAGGCTATGGTGCTGTTGGGGTAGGGCGCCGGGGACATGTGGGGCTGAGGGCGTGAAGGGGAGCGCTGGTGAGGGAGCCGGGGACGTGTTGAACCATTCGCGGGTCACCGCTGTTTATAAATAATAATGACGATCCAGGAACAACAAGACGAGATCATTGCCGACTTTGAACTATTTGGCGAGTGGATGGATAAATACGAGTATATTATCCAGCTTGGAAAAGAACTGCCGCTGATAGAGGATCAATATAAGACCGATGAAAATCTTATACGGGGTTGTCAGTCGAGGGTGTGGTTACATGTGGATTACAGGGACGGGAAATTGTTCTTTACTGCGGATAGCGATGCGGTGATCACCAAAGGGCTGATAAGTCTTGTTATCAAAGTCCTCTCCGGGCATTCTCCTAAAGAAATAGCCGACGCCGATATTACATTCATCGATGCCATCGGGCTTAGCAGCCATCTTTCTCCGACGAGGTCCAACGGGCTGCTGTCGATGGTGAAACAAATTAAATTATATGCCCTGGCGTTCCAGGCTAAATCGTTTCAGTCATGAGCGAAATGATGCGCGATAAGATCGAGGATGCGTTGCGGACGGTATTTGATCCGGAGATACCGGTGAATATTTTTGATCTTGGGCTTGTATATGAGATACGTATCGATGACGGAGGCAAGATCAAGATAACGATGACGCTGACTGCGCCTGCATGTCCTGTTGCAGGCGAGATCGTGCAGGATGTGCAGCAGAAGATAGAGGCGCTGGAGGGGGTTACCGATTGTCATGTCAATCTCACATTCGATCCGCCCTGGACGAAGGAAATGATGACGGAAGAAGCCAAGCTGGAATTGGGCTTTCTCTAAGGATATTAAATGTCTTTTTTACATTTCCGGTAACGATTGCGTAGATTCCTGACGAAAAGCAGGATGCAGCAGGACAGTTCGGGCAAGCAGTTTTTCTACTTTTAGCGTGTTGCTTAAACGATGTCTTGCCATGTACGACTGCTTTGTTCATTCTACTACTCTTGAGCATTCCTGTGTTCCAACAGGCCTAAACTTCATTAACTGCACGGGGTCCAGTAAATACATAACCGAGATTCTTTCTCCTGTTGGGTGCGGGAGGAAGATAAGTCTGTGGCAGGCAAGCCGTTTCTGTAAAACATTAACATCAAACACTTGCCGTCATGAATTTCTTCCTAACAAAAAAAAGATTCCTTCGCAGTTGCCTTGCCTGGGCGTTCCTGGTCGTTTGTACGGCCAGCGCGGCGTCAGCCCAGCAAAGCCAAAATCAACCACTTAAGAGGATCCAGCAGCAGGGCAGGATCATCAATGAAGAGGGCCAGGCTATTCCAGGCGCCAGCGTTATCGTAAAAGGCTCCCGGACTGCAGTCACTGCGGGAGCGAATGGCGAGTTCAACATTTTTGTGCGTAAGAGCGATGTGCTTATTATTTCCTCCATTGGATACCAGGATAAAGAAGTGGCTGCCACCAGGGATGATCTTACCGTTGTGATGGTCAAAGGGGATAAGTCTATGGAGGATGTGGTGGTTATCGGCTATGGTACGCAAAAGCGTCAGAATGTTACGGCTGCCGTTGCCACCATGGATACCAAGAGCATACAGGAGAAACCCATCACCCGTATCGACCAGGCGATGATCGGTCAGATGCCCGGGGTGCAGGTAAGACAGCAGACCGGCATGCCGGGTTCGGGTTTTACGTTGCTGGTGCGTGGCACGGGATCTATAAGCGCTGGCACGGAACCGTTATATGTCATCGACGGATTCCCGTTGGATGTGTCTACTCAAAATACGGTGGGGGGCTTTTCAAACGGCAATCCTCTCAACAATCTCAACCCGGATGATATCGAAAGTCTGCAGGTGTTGAAAGACGCGGCTGCCGGAGCCATCTATGGTTCGCGTGCGGCCAATGGCGTCGTGCTTATCACGACCAAAAGGGGGCAGATAGGTAAGCCCAGGCTGGCGGTGAATGCCAATGCCGGTGTCAGCCGGGCGTCCAAAAAAGCAGATCTGCTTAGTCCGCAGGAATGGGTCGATATGGCTACGGAAATAGAAAACTATAAATGGGTGAATTCTGGCACAGGCCGCACTGCTGACCAGACGGTCGACCAGCGCCGGGCTATTCTTGGTCTTGCTCCCAATGTCTATAATACTGTCTATATGCCGGATCCGCGTTGGTCTATCCCCGGGCATCCGGGCATTGAATATGTGAACTGGCAGGATTCGGCTTTCCGTACTGCTCCTTTCCAGAACTACCAGGTGTCGGCCAGCGGGGGCTCGGATAATACGCGTTATTTTATTTCCGGCGGTTATCTCAACCAGGCCGGGGTGTTGCTCAATACCGGCTATACCAACTACAGCGTCCGCGCCAATGTGGAAGTCAATGCAGCCAGGCGTTTCAAGTTGGGTTTCAACCTGGCCCCCACTTACTCCGTCATCCAGGCGCCGAATGCGGAGGGAAAGGATAACCAACTGATGCATCTTTACAATATGATCCCGGTGGTCGAAGACAGTGCCGGAGTGAACAGCGGCGCTGGTAAGAATTCGGTGTATGGCTGGGCTACATCGAATATAAGTCCCGTGGCCTATCTCAACAATGTTATATCCGCTGTGAAGACGACGCGTGTGTTGTTTACCACTTACGGCGAGTACCAGATACTCAATGGGCTGACGGCGCGCAGTACGTTCAATTACGACCAGACCAACCAGAATAAAAAGGAGTATATCTCCGACTTTGTGGCGGGTAACGTGTCCGACCGGCTGAATAGCCCCGGTAAAGGTTCTTCGGGTACGTATTCGGGTTTTACCAAACAGAATTTTGTCAATGAGAACACTCTCAACTATAATAAAACCATCCATGAAGATCACAACATCAATGTGATCGCGGGGGTCTCTTATAGTTATGTACACCTGGAGAATTTTCAGATCAAAACGGCGGGTGGTTATGCCAATGACCTGCTGAATACGCTTAACAATGCCATTCCCAGTACGGCGGGTGTGACGGTCACCGGTAATACGACCGAATCGAATAATACGTTGTTCTCTTATTACTCCCGCGCGCAATATAGCTACCAGGGGAAATATCTGTTGTCGGCATCGATACGCCGGGACGGGTCATCCCGTTTTGGCAGAGCGAACCAGTACGGCGCCTTTCCTTCTATATCTGCCGGCTGGCGTGTCTCGCAGGAGTCCTTTATGAATAAGATCAATTTCATCAATGATATGAAATTGCGTTTCAGTTGGGGGAAATCCGGAAACAATAATATTGGGGACTATTCTGCCCTTGCGACCTTGAACAGCGGGGTTGTCAATAATATACTCTACGGTAATTACAGCTTTGGCGGAAATGCTGCGGTAGCTGCTACGGGTCAGGTGCCGAATGGTCTACCCAATCCCTTATTGAAGTGGGAGACGTCCAACACATACGATGCGGGATTTGATGCCACGATCTGGAAAAGCAGGATCAATATTATTTTTGACGTCTATCAAAAGAAAAGCACCAATCTGCTGTTGACCATTCCCGTACTTGCGGCCAGCGGTACTACTTCCCAACTGCAAAACATCGGTTCTGTCCAGAACAGGGGATTGGAACTGGGCATCGGGGCTACCATCTACCGTTCGAGTACTTTCCAGTGGACCGCCAATGGCAATATTGCCTTTAATCAAAATAAGGTATTGGATCTGGGCGGGCTAGGTAGTCTCATCAATATCCCAAATGCTTTTGGAGCGGGATATCCTCCTTTCCTGTTGGAAGAAGGCAGACCGCTGTATAGCTATTATACCATCCGGAATGTGGGTATACTGACCCAGGACGATATGACCAACCCCAAGGTGGCTAAGTTGGCGAAGCAAACGGTGGGCGACGAAAAATATTTTGATGCCAACGGGGACGGGATCATCGATGCCAATGACCGTGTTGTGAATGGTCAACCGACTCCCAAATATACCTATGGGCTGACCAACACATTCCGGTATAAGGCATTTGATCTAAGCGTACAGGTATATGGACAGCACGGCGGGTCTATCATGTCCTATATCGCAAGGGCGATCGATAACCCGGCAAACAGTATTGCTACAACACTGGGGGTCTGGCGTGACCGCTGGACGGCTGCCAAACAAAATTTTAATGCGCCGCGCGGAAAGATAGGATATGCCTATACTGTCCCGTATACAACCTCGGACTGGGTATATTCTACGGACTTCTTCCGTATACAAAGCATTACACTGGGTTATAATCTCAAGAGTATCATAAAAACGGGGGTCATCAGCGGCGCCCGGGTGTATGCCTCTTTGCAGAACTGGTTTGGCTGGGATAAATACAAGGGTGGTGTCAATCCGGAAGCACAGAATACCAATCTGACAAATACCACCTATCCATTACCGGGGGACTATGGCGCCATGCCGCTGAATAAATCTGCCATCCTGGGTGTCAATTTTTCCTTTTAATTACTACTCTTAAAAGATATTTCAATGAGAACGATCAAATATAATATGATAGGTTGGCTCGCCCTGGGGTTACTGTTGGCTGCCTGTAGCAAACAATTGAACCAGCAGCCGCCTTCCAACGTCGTTACGTCTCAATTTTATAGCAATACCAGCGACTTTCAGCAGGCGGTGAACGGGGTCTATAACCAATTGAGAAACTATCCTGACCAGGTGTTGTGGATGGGGGAAATGCGTTCGGATAATGTAAATGCGGGTTCCGACGGTAACCGGGATTGGCAGGGTATCAATGATTTTTCCCCCAATCTTACGGCAACGACATTCATTACGACGGCATGGGATAATAATTTCAATGGTATTTACAATGCCAATAGTGTGCTTGATAACCTGGCAACCAAAGGGGGCAATGTGACAGACCCGGCATTGAGGGCCAGATTTGGCGCGGAATGTCATTTTTTGCGTGCCTTCTATTATTTTCAACTGGTGCGGTTGTATGGCCCGGTGCCGCTGGTGGATCACGTTGTATCGTCGACCGATGTAGCAAAAATCAAGCGTAGCCCTGTCGCTGATGTTTACAAGCTGATCATTTCCGATCTGCAGAAGGCGAAGGACAGCCTGCCGGCCAGTTATGCCGTTGCGGATGTGGGCCGGGCTACGTCCTGGGCTGCGAAGGCGCTGTTGGGGTTGGTTTATCTCACTCGATCGGGGCCTACTTATAGTGGTGTAGAGGGGCCAACCATGGGCACGAATGAATGGGATCTGGCGCTGACGCAATTTAATGACATCATCAACAATAGTAAGTTTACATTCGGGGCAAAATATCCTGATATTTTCGCTTATGACAAAGAGGATAACCCGGAGGTTATTTTTGACGTGCAGTTTATGACCACGAATAATGGAGCGGATTTTCCCAGCATGTTGGTTAATTCGGGTTATTGGAATGGTCTTGGTATTTCCGGTAGTTATGGCAACGGGTATGGCTCCACCTCCTTTGATGTCTCCAAAAATTTGCGGAGCTCCTATGTTACCAGTGCGGCGGGGGCGGTGGATGTCAGGGATACTTTCAATATCCAGTTCAAGTATAATACCACAACTACGGCACCAATCCAGGTGGACACATCCAATCCTTTTATAAAGAAATATATTAACATTGCCAAGCGGGGTACGGACTATAAGGACTGGCCGATAAATTTCATTGTGATACGGCTTACCGACGTGATGATGATGAAGGCGGAGTGTATCCTTAATGGTGCTACGGGTGGTACGATGGCCGAGGTGAATGACATTGTGAATAAGGTTCGGACAAGGGCTGGAGTGCCTGTGGTGACCGGCGTCGACCTGCCCTTTCTCATGGAGGAAAGACGCAGAGAGTTTTTGGGTGAAGGTCTCCGATGGAACGACATGGTGCGGGAAGGCATGGCTGTTACGACGATGAATAACTGGATCGGCAGTGACGCCCTTACCAATCTGGCCCAGGTGATCCCAGCATTCATCATTTATCCTGTGCCGTCAGCGGAGATCCTTGCCAGTGCAGGACTGTATACGCAAAATCCTGGTTATCATTAAAAACGATCTCATATGAAAGCCTTATCAATTTTTGTTTCGGGGGTATTGTTGTCATCCCGGTTGGCGGCCTTTGCCCAGCCCCTGACGGAAACGGGGCCGAAAAAAGAAATGCCCGAAGAATGGATCGACCAGGATACGCATCATAAGATAGTTCGTTTGTCGAGGAAGGATGGCAATAACCTGAGTTTTTATTTCCATAACGACCCTTTCATCGGGGAGAAGATGATCTTTTATAGTACGGACCCGAAAGGCAAGCAACTGTATACGGTGGATCTTAGGACCCTTAGGTTGCAGCGGGTGAGTCAGGCCATGGGGAATGCGGAGATCGTGGGACACAGGAGCAATAGTGTGTATTATCAATCCCATGACAGTGTCTTTGCTACCGGCGTTGCTGATGGCAGGACCAGGCTGATCTATGTCTTCCCGGCGGATTTCAAGGGCAGCATTTCGACGCTGAATGCGGACGAGACTTTGCTGGCGGGGACCAAGGCCAGTGAAGAGCAGCGGGAGATATCGCGAAAATATCCGGAGAAACACGATTATTTCGATCGCATTTTCGACGCGCATTTGCCGAATACCCTTTTTACGATCAATACGAAGACGGGCGAGCTGAAGCCTATACATACGGAAAATACCTGGCTGGGGCATGTACAGTTCTCGCCTACGGACCCGGACCTGCTGATGTTTTGTCATGAGGGGCCCTGGCAGAAGGTGGATCGTATCTGGACGATCAGGATGAAGTCGGGAGAGGTGAGGCTGATGCATAAAAGGACTGTGGAGAATGAGATCGCGGGGCATGAGTTTTTTAGCCCGGATGGGAAGACCATTTATTTTGACTGGCAGATACCCAAGGGGCAGGCTTTTTATCTGGGTGCGGTGGATGTGGCTACGGGCGCTGAAAAAAAATATGCTATGACGCGGGACGAATGGTCTATTCATTTTAATGTTTCCGGCGATGAGCAATTGTTTTGCGGGGATGGCGGAGATGCGGGGCAGGTAGCCAAGGCTAAGGATGGCAGATGGATCTATCTGTTCCGGCCCGAGGGGGGGCGTTTTGTGTCCGAGAGGTTGGTCAATATGAAGGATCAGTATTATAAACTGGAACCGAATGTTCATTTTTCACCGGATGGGAAATGGGTGATCTTCCGGGCTAATTTTGAAGGAAAGGAGGAAATATATGCGGTGGAATGTAAGAAGTCTTAGTATTCTTTTATTGTTTTTTGGGGTGGGGGCGCAAGCGCAGCTGCGGTGGCCTGTGATAACGGCGCAGACCAGGCCCTGGACGCGGTGGTGGTGGATGGGCAGTGCGGTTGACCGGGACAATCTGACCTGGAACATGGAGAAATACCGGGCTGCCGGACTGGGCGGGTTGGAGTTAACTCCTATATATGGCGTGAAGGGATATGAATCACATTTTATCAATTATCTCTCGCCGGCATGGATGGACATGCTGGGGTATACGCTGAGAGAGGCGCGGCGGCTGGGTCTGGGGCTCGACATGTCTACGGGGACGGGTTGGCCTTTTGGCGGCGGTCCGTTAATCGACAGCGCGTATGCGTGCAGGGAGGTTTTCTCAAAGGTATGGGTTGTTAAGGGTGGGCAGGGATTGGCCGATACGGTACGATTTGTTCAGGAGCCGTTGGTGCATACGGATGGGAGGGCGGTGTCTATCGATGCGCTGGTGGAACCTGTGTTTGCCAATACCGATCTGCAGGCGTTGGCGTTGTTCCAGGTGCGTTTCCGCCGGGTGTTGCCGTTGCAGGCGCTGATGGCTTACTCGCGTAGTGGAGAGGTGGTTGATCTAACGGGGAAAGTAGATGCTGCGGGTCGTCTGGACTGGACGGCGCCGGCGGGTAGTGACTGGACCTTGTATGGGATCTTTCAGGGTTGGCATGGTAAGATGGTGGAACGTGCGGCGCCGGGGGCCGAGGGGAATGTGATCGATCATTTCTCGGCGGCGGCGTTGAATAAATATTTGAGCCGCTTCGACAGGGCGTTTGCGGGGCGTGATCTTTCCGGACTGCGTTGTTTTTTCAACGACTCCTATGAAGTAGATGATGCCCGGGGCCAGGGTAATTGGACTCCGGGCCTTTTTGAGTCGTTTCGCCGGCTGCGGGGATATGATCTGCGGGAGCATCTGCCAGCGTTGTTGGGGAAGGATGTTCCGGAGAACAATGCCCGGGTGCTTTGTGATTATCGGGAGACGGTATCCGATCTTTTGTTAGACGAGTTTACCCGTCCCTGGGGGGAGTGGGCGCGTTCGAAGGGGGCGCGTATCCGGAACCAGGCGCATGGATCGCCGGCGAATATTCTTGATCTGTATGGAGCGAGTGATATCCCTGAGACCGAAGGCGCGGACATCCTGCGGTATAAATTTGCTACTTCGGCAGCGCATGTCACGGGTAAACCATTGGCGTCGGCGGAGACCGTCACCTGGCTGGGGGAGCATTTTGTCGCGTCTTATGGGGATGTAAAAAAGGCGCTTGATGGTTATTTGCTGGGGGGTGTCAATCATATCATTTATCATGGAACGGCGTATACGCCGAAGGAAGATCCCTGGCCGGGATGGCTGTTCTATGCGTCGGTGCATTTTACGCCGAATGATCCCGCGTGGGGAGATGTCAGGGTGTTGAATAACTATGTCGCGCGTTGTCAGTCTTTTCTTCAGCAGGGGGCGCCGGATAATGATGTGTTGTTGTATTATCCTATTTATGATAGTTGGTCGGAGGGGGTGGGGCCGGCTGAGGCCGGCAAGGGCTCCGGGGCGGCTGATCCGGGGAAGACGTTGTTGAAGCATTATGACAGGATGGAGCCGGAGTTCAGCGGGACGGGATTTGAGGAGTGTGCGAAGCTGATGTTGGGCCGCGGATATTCCTTCGACTATATTTCCGATAAGCAGTTACAGGGCGCGAGGCCGGAGGGTGGATCGATCGTTACGGTGGGGGGACGGTATAAGACGATTGTGGTGCCGGATTGCCGTTATCTTTCGGTGGGGGCCATGGAAAAACTTTTTCAACTGGCGGAGGCGGGTGTTGTTGTTCTTTTTTATAAGAGGCTGCCTGTCGGACCGCCGGGGTATGGGGATTTGCGGCAGCGGGCGGATGTTTTTAAACGGTTGACAGCGTATCCTGGATTTGTAGCAGGGGATGATCTCAATAGGATGTTGTCTGTACAGGGGCATGTCCAGAGGGAAGTTTTAGTGGATGACAGTCTGGGTTTTGTCCGGCGTACTTACGGAGATGGGCATGTGTATTTTATCGTTAACAATGGTACAAAAGCTTTTGCGGGCAATGTCGTGTTGGTGGATAGTGGTGTGTCGGCGGCCATTTTTGATCCTATGACAGGAGATTATGGTTTGGCGACCGGGAAACCGGGGTCGCGGGGTGTTTATCTGCAGTTGCGGCCGGGTGAGAGTTGTGTGGTGCAGACATCGGCGGGGGTGCTGCAGGGGGCGCCTTTTCCTTTTTATGAAGTGACGGGAGCCGGGGCGCCGCTACAGGGGGAATGGAAGATCAAGTTTGTTTCCGGCGGGCCGGTGTTGCCTGCGCCGGTGAGTGTGTCGCAGCTGGGGCCGTGGAGCGCGATGGCGGGGGGAGAAGGTTTTTCGGGAACGGCTATCTATACGATCGCGTTTGACCGGCCGGCGGCTGATGCGGTTGCGTGGTTGTTGGACCTGGGGAAGGTGGGGCAGACGGCGGAGGTGGGGTTGAATGGGAAGATCATCGATACATTGATAGGGCCGGATTACCGGGTGGTCATACCGGCGTCGGCTATGCGGGATAAAAATATATTGGAGGTGCGGGTGTCCAGCGGGATGCTGAATCGCATCCAGGAGATGGAGCGGAAGGGGGTGGTGTGGAAGAAGTTCTATAATACGAATTTTCCGGCTCATGAAAGGGCGGATCGCGGGGCCGATGGGTTGTTCGATCCCACGAAGCTGGCGCCGGAGCAGGCGGGGTTGATGGGGCCGGTGGTGTTGCTGCCGCTGAAGCGGGGGGAGCGGGTGGATGATCCGGGCTGGGTGAAAGAGGCGGGTGCCAGGAGTTTTCCTGCTGCCGGCCGTACTGTCAGCGTCAATACCTATGGTGCGGTGGGCGATGGCTTCACGTTGTCGACGCATGCCATTCAGATGGCAATCGATGATTGTTCCGCAAAGGGCGGTGGAGAGGTCGTATTTCAGCCGGGGGCATATCTGACGGGTTCGATCTTTTTAAAGGAGGGGGTGGAGCTGAGAATTGATAAAGGGGTTGAGTTGAAAGGCAGTCAGCATTTTGAGGATTATCCGGAGATAGATACCCGTATCGCGGGCATCGAGATGAAGTGGCCGGCTGCCTTACTGAATATCATCGGGGTAAAAAAGGCGGCTATCACCGGTGAGGGAAAGGTCAATGCAATGGGGAAGTTCTGCTGGGATAAATATTGGGCGATGCGTAAGGAATATGATGCGAAAGGGTTGCGCTGGATCGTAGACTATGATGCCAAACGGGTGAGGACGCTGCTGATACAGAATGCGTCTGATATTACGGTGCGCGGCATTCGATTTGTCGATGCAGGTTTCTGGACAGTGCAGGTGTTGTATTCAAAATATGTCACAGTGGACGGGATCACGGTGCGCAACAATGAAGATGGGCATGGGCCAAGTACGGATGGGGTGGACATAGACTCTTCTTCGTGGGTGCTGGTGGAGAATTGTGATATCGACTGTAACGATGATGACTTTTGTTTGAAAGCTGGTCGGGATTGGGATGGACTGCGTGTCAACCGGCCTACGGAATACGTGGTCATCCGCAATTGTACGGCGCGGAAGGGCGGGGGACTACTGACCATCGGCAGCGAAACATCCGGAGGGATCCGGCATGTGCTGGCGACGGATCTGACGGCAAAGGGGACTGGCAATGGATTTCATATCAAGTCGGCTACTACCCGGGGTGGAACGGTAGAGGATATTCATATCCGCAACATTACTATGGACAGTGTTGGCAATGCCATCCTGTTCACGATGAACTGGAATCCTGCCTATAGTTATTCTACGCTTCCTGCTGGGTATGATCCGGATGCCGTGCCGGCGCATTGGAAGACGATGTTGCATAAAGTAGAACCGGCGGAGAAAGGCACACCGCATTTTAAAGACATTTACGTTTCGGGGATAAAGGTGGCCAGCGCGCGGAAGGCTATAGCGTCGGCGGGATTGGATCAGTCATTGATCAGCGGCGTACATATCGACAATATGACTATTAATGCGGGGACGGCGGGAGAGATCAGCTATGCGAAAGACTGGGAGGTGAGGGGAGTGGTTGTTGCGACAAAGGATGGGACGAAGGTGCAGGTCAAAAATTCTACGGGTGTAAGTTTTTAAAAAATATACTATGTATACAATGTTCAAATATCTTTTGGCGTGTTCGATCCTTATGGCGGCGTCTTTGCAGCAGGAAAAACCTACTCTATACATCATTGGTGATTCAACAGTAATGAACGGTAAGGGGAAGGGCGATGGTAGTCTCTGGGGTTGGGGCAGTTTTTTAGGCGAATATTTTGACACGACGAAACTAGCGGTGCGCAATTATGCGCTGGGTGGAAGGAGCAGCCGGACCTTTATTACGGAGGGACATTGGGATCAGGTGATGGCGCAAATGAAGGCGGGGGATTATGTCATCATGCAGTTTGGGCACAATGATGGCGGGCCTTTGGATGACACGGCCCGGGCGCGTGGTACGATCAAAGGGACGGGGGAGGAGTCAAAGGACATCTACAATCCCATTATGAAGAAGGCGGAGACCGTGCATACCTATGGTTGGTATATGCGGAAATATGTGGCGGATATCAAGTCAAAGGGCGCGACGGCTATTATCTGTTCGCCTATTCCCAGGAATATGTTTAAGGAGGGAAAGGTATTGCGGGCTGCGGGAGACTATGGGAAATGGGCAGAAGAGACGGCAACGTCTACCGGGGCGTATTTTATAGATCTGAATGCGTTGATAGCGGATCAGTATGATCAACTGGGTCCTGATAAGGTAAAGGATTTCTTTCCGGGGGATCATACGCATACGAATGAGGCTGGGGCGAGGTTGAACGCGACTGCTGTGACGGCGGGGATGAGGAAGACGGAGGGGTTGGGGGTAAAAAAATATTTAGTACCACACTCTTGATATATGTTGCTGCGCAATGTTTTTTTTGGGGTTTTATTGGTGTTGGGTGGGCGCGGGTTTGCGGCAGGGGGGGATACGATCTCGCTGGCGGGGCGGTGGTGTTTCCGGATGGATCCGCAGGATCGGGGAGAGGCGGAGAAATGGTTTTTGACGCGGTTGCCGGAGAGGGTAGTATTGCCGGGGTCGATGCTGGAGAATGGGAAGGGGGAGGATGTCACGGTGCATACGCAGTGGACCGCCAGCATTTATGATAGTTCGTGGTTTTTCGAGCCACGTATGGCGAAGTATCGGGAACAGGGGAATCTTAAATTCCCTTTCTGGCTGACGCCGGTGAAACATTATGTCGGGGCGGCCTGGTATCAGCGGGAGGTGGTTATTCCGGAGGGGTGGAAGGGGCGGCCTGTACGATTGTTGTTGGAGAGGCCGCATAGTGAGACGACGGTGTGGGTGGATGATAAAGCCGTGGGGACGGAGTATGGTTTTTGTACGGGGCAGGTGTTTGCGTTGGGGGCAGTGCGGGAGCCGGGGGCGGCTGGGCTGGTGCTGAGCCCGGGGCGTCATATTATTACGTTGCGGATTGACAATCGGATAAAAGACATTAACGTAGGGCAGGACTCGCATAGTTTGACCGACCAGACACAGGGCAATTGGAATGGAGTGGTGGGGAGGATGCTGCTGATGGCAAGCGCTCCTGTGTGGGTAGAAGATGTGCAGGTGTTCCCGGATGTGGCGCGGAAGATGGCGAGGGTTCATTTGTTGGTGCGTGGGTTGTCGGCTGGAAGTTCGGGGACGGTGAGGCTGTCGGCAAAAAGTTTTAATACGGCTGTGCGGGTGGAGACCGGGGAGATAGTGTCGAAGTATGCTTTGAGAGAGGGGAGGGATTCGGTGGTAGTGGAATTGCCGATGGGGGGCAATATGGTTACGTGGGATGAGTTTGATCCGGCGTTATATCGATTGACTGTGAAGTTGGAGGCGGCAGGTGCGAGAACGGATGTGAGGGTGGTAGAGTTTGGGATGCGGGAATTCACCGTTAAGGGGACACATTTTGAGATTAACGGCCGGCCTGTTCATCTGAGGGGTACGGTGGAGAACTGTGTTTTCCCCCTGACGGGTTATGCGCCGATGGACGAAGCGTCCTGGGAAAGGATATTCAGGATAGCGAGGTCGTTTGGTCTCAATCATATGCGTTTTCATTCCTATTGTCCGCCGGAAGCGGCATTTGCGGCTGCTGACAGAGTGGGGTTTTACTTACAGCCGGAAGGGCCTAGCTGGGCTAATCACGGTTCATCGTTGGGGGATGGCAAGCCCATCGATCAATTTATTTTTGATGAGACGAACAGGATGGCGCGGGCTTATGGTAATTATGCTTCTTTCTGTATGCTGGCATATGGTAATGAGCCGAGGGGCGGGCACCAGGTGGATTACCTGACGCGGTTTATCCATTACTGGAAGGACAAGGATAAGCGCCGGGTGTATACGGGGGCGGATGTGGGGCAGAGCTGGCCGCTGGTGCCGGATAATGAATATATGGTTAAGTCGAGGCCGCGTGGTCTTAGCTGGGATCATCTGCCGGAGACGATGTCGGATTATCATGCTGCTATTGACGAATACCCGGTGCCGTATGTGACCCATGAAATGGGGCAATGGTGTGTCTATCCGGATTTTTCCGAGGTGTCGGCTTACAGGGGTGTAAATAAGGCGAAGAATTTTGAATTATTCCGTGAGAGTTTGCAGGAGCAGGGTATGGGCGATGAGGCGAAAGCTTTTTTGATGGCGTCGGGGAAACTGCAGGCGTTGTGTTATAAGGCTGAAATAGAAAAGTCGCTGAGAACACGTGGATCGGCGGGTTTTCAATTGTTATGTCTCAATGATTATACGGGACAGGGTACGGCGTTGGTGGGTGTGTTGAATGCGTTTTGGAAGCCGAAGGGATATATTACGGCGCGGGAGTTCTCGCATTTTTGTAATACGACGGTGCCGCTGGTGCGGATGCCGAAATTTGTGTTTACCAATGCCGAGACATTGTCGGCTGATGTCGAGTTATATCATTATGGAAAGGCGCCGCTGCGCGGCGCTGTGGTGAGTTGGATGTTGAGGGGAGAGAGAGGGGGTGTGGAGGCGCGCGGAGAGTTTGCGCCAAGGGATGTTCCTATCGGCAATTGTTTTGCTGTGGGGGAGGTGAAGGTGCCGTTGAAAGGGATACGGGTCCCTTCGCGGCTGCATTTGGAAGTGGCGGTGAAGGGGACGGCGTATGTGAATGGTTGGGATTGCTGGGTGTATCCGGGGGGGGCGGCTTCGGGGGTCGGGCGTGGGGATGCGGGGACGGTGGTTTCGGGGGCG
>Ga0105237_10000337_pt1 | contig 66094 bp, 53 predicted proteins | sample KBSC24metaG_FD_81520 | JGI IMG/M metagenome (GOLD analysis project Ga0105237, IMG submission 81520) | Corn rhizosphere microbial communities from Kellogg Biological Station, Michigan, USA - KBS C2-4 metaG | ecosystem: Host-associated > Plants > Roots > Rhizosphere > Soil | place: Michigan, USA... | reverse complement strand
GCACGGACAAGTGCCCGAACGAGGCGGAGGACAAGGACGGCTTCGAGGACGAGGACGGCTGCCCCGACCCCGACAACGACAAGGACGGCTTGCTGGACGGCAAGGACAAGTGCCCCAACGAGCCCGGTCCCGCGGAGAGCGGCGGCTGCCCAAAGAAGTACGAGCACATCGTGGTCACCAACGAAAAGATCGAGTTGAAGCAGAAGATCTTCTTCGAGACGAACAAGTCCACCATCAAGTCGCAGAGCTTCGGTTTGCTGGCGGAGATCGCCAACGTGCTGCAGACGAGGCCCACCATGCGCATTCGCATCGAGGGTCATACCGATACGCAGGGTCCGCGTAACCGCAACATGACGTTGTCGCAGGCCCGGGCGGACGCCGTCCGGTTTCACCTGGAAGGTCTTGGGGTATCGAGGGCGCGCATGGAATCGGTAGGGTTCGGTCCCGATCAGCCCATCGAGACGAACCGCACGACGGCGGGGCGCGAAAAGAATCGCAGGGTGGAATTCGTCATCGTCCAGCAATAAACAATTGGCAACCCGGGTGCCCTGAAGGAAGGTACTGACTCCATGAGCCGCTTCCCCACCAATCTGACCCCATCGGTTACCCGCCGCAAAAGCGTCGTCGCGGCCACGGTCGCGTTCGTTCTCGTCACGTGTGTGGCGCGGCTCTCCCTCGCGCAGGATCAGGCGACCATCGACCGGCTGGTTCAGCTGAACAAGAAGGCGATGGACGACTACGACACCGCCGACTTCGACGCCGCCAAGAAGTCGCTGCTGGACGCCGAGAAGGGCGGAAAGCGCGCCGGCCTGGAGAACCATCCGGTCATGGCCCGCACGTACATCCATCTGGGCGCGGTGTACCTGCTCGGCTTCAAGGACAAGGCGAAGGCGCAGCACTACTTCGAGAAGGCGCTGGACATCCAGGCCGACATCAAGCTGGATCGCAACCTGACCTCGGCGACCGTCAAGGACGCGTTCGCGGCGGTGGTGGCCAAGCGGGGCGGCGACGCCGGGGGCGGCGCCGCCGACGATGGCGCGGCCGCCAGCGGCAAGAAGAACCGCCGGGCCGAGGCCGAGCCTCCCCCCGCCACCGAGGCGGAGACCGAGTCGGGCGCGGAGCCGCGCCGCCGCCGGGGGGGCGACTCGGACGAGGAGCCCGACTTGCCCTCGAAGATCGTGGCCCTGGACTGCCCGTACCCCAGCGACATCGCGCCCGGCAAGAAGCTGACCCTGCGCTGCGCGGCGGCCGACAACCTGGGCATCGCCAACGTGAACCTGTACTACAAGGGCTACCAGATGGACGACTACGAGAGCCTGGCCATGGAGAAGTCGGCCAAGGGCTGGTGGCAGGCGGTGGTGCCCAAGAAGAGCGTGGACGGCAAGTCGCTGCAGTTCTACTTCGAGGGCGTCGACGCCTCGGACAAGCCGGTGGTGTCGAACGGCCGCGCCGAGAGCCCGAACGTGATGCTGATCGCGACCAAGGGCGGCGGCAAGATGAAGAAGCGCCGCGAGGAGGAAGACCCGCTGGCCGAGGACGTCAGCATCGAGGATCGCAAGTTCGGCAACCGTCGCTTCTATTTCGGCATCGGCCTGGGCACGGGCGGAGTGGTGCCGTTCGGCGGCAAGCCGGAGGCGCTGGTGGAGAGCTACACCATGCAGGACCAGAAGCCCACGGTGAATGGGGTGGGCTGGGCCGGCTGGTTCCACGTGGCGCCCGTGATCGGCATCCAGTTCAACCCGAACGTGGGCCTGGCTCTCGAGGGCCGTGACCAGTACATCAAGCGGCCGGCCGGCGTGTCCTCCACGGTGGCCGCCTCGGGCGCCCACTCGGTGCTGCTGAAGCTGCTCTTCTACACGCACCAGGCGCGCTCCCGCTTCTTCTTCGGTGGCGGCGGCGGCGGCGGTGAGGGCATCCGCGAGATCGTCCAGGTTCAGCAGCCGGGCCGGTCGGTCTTCCAGGACACGGTGCGCATCGGACCCATCCTGATCGTGGGGACGGGCGGGTACATCTACGAGGCCTCGAAGTCGCTCTCGCTGGTGGCCCAGACGAACCTGTACGTGGGCCTGCCGAAGGCCGGCCTGGCCGCCGAGGTGAACCTGGGGGTCCAGTTCAACATGGGTGACAGCTCGGGACGGGCAGAGGCGGCCGCCAAGGCCCGGCGTGAGTCGCTGTCGGGCTCGGTGGAAGACGACGACGAGCCGAAGTGACGGTCGTTGGGCGCCGGGCTGCCCCCTGGCGCCGGCGCGCGAAGCGGAGCGATAGGGTGGCGACCGGATAGGCGGTTCCGATGCGGAACCGGTTATCCCGGCGGTTCCGATGCGGAACCGGTTATCCAGGCGGTTCCGATGCGGAACCGGTTATCCAGGCGGTTCCGCATCGGAACCGCCTATGCCGGCGCCGGGTCATCGCCGTCTAAAGAAGCGCTGGGCCCGTGTCGATGGATGACCGGTGCGCACCGGCGTGATGTTGCTGCTGCTGTCGTTCGGCGCGGGCTGCCAGACAGCCATGATGCCGTTCTCGCAGGAGCACGTCGAGATGCGGGAGTACAAGCCCCTCTCGGTGCCGTCGGCCACGCCGGTGAAGGCCCGCTGGATCCGCCTGCAGCGCCTGGCGGCCGAGGAGGCATGGCGGCTGGAGACCTTCGACGAGACGCGCGGCCTGATGATCGCGGCGCGCCCCTCGAACGACTCGAACGAGATTCGCGAGCACCTGCGCATCATGCTGCGTCCCGAGGCCACCGAGATCTCGGTGCAGACCGAGATCCTCGAGGACGGGGAATGGGACACGCGGGATCTCACCTGCGGCAAGTACGAGTATTCGCGGGAGAGCGAGATCGCCCTGAAGCTCGACTCGACCGGCGGCCCGTAGGTCCCCGGCGGGCGGGCTCGCCTGGCCCGCCTCAGGGACGATCGAGGGCCTCCAGCGCCGCCGCCGCGCTCGCCGGCCGGCGGCTGGGCTCCGCGGCGATCAGCGCGTCGATCACCGCGCGCACCGGCGCCGCGCCGGGCTCGCGCAGGGCATCAGCGGGCAGGGGAGGGACGGCCTGGGGATTCGCCAGCAGATCCTGGGGCTGGCGGGCCGGACGGCCGGCCGCCAGCTCCCACAGGATGGCGCCCGCCGCGAACAGATCGGTCGCCGCCGACGAGGGAGCGCCGCGAAATTGCTCGGGCGCCAGATAGAGGGGCGTGCCCTGACCGGCCGGGCCAGCGCCGGCCAGCCGGGCCCCGCCGAAGTCCGCCAGCACCACGTCGCCCGGCGAGCGAAGCAGCAGGTTCCCCGGCTTCAGATCTCCATGCACCACACCGGCGCCGTGCACGTAGGCGAGCGCGCGCAGCAGAGAGCGCGCGAACCGCCGCAGCAGCGCGCTGTCGAGGGGCCGTCCGGCACTTTCGCGCAGTCCCTGGCGCACCGTCCCCCCCTCGACATACTCCATGACCAGCGAGCGGGTCGCCTCGTCGAGGTCGTAGATGGCGACCACGCCCGGGTGGCGCAGCCGCGCCGCCACGCGCGCCTCCGCGAAGAACCGACCGCGCGCCTCCTCGCGCGCCGCCCCGGCCAGGTGCGGGTGCAGGACCTTCAAGGCCAGCGGCAGGTCGAGCCGCTCGTCGCGCACCAGGTAGACGGTGGCCGTCGAGCCGCGCCCCAGCTCGCGCAACAGCCGGAACCGGGACGTGCGTACGCCTGCCGGCGCCACCAGCGTCCCCAGGGACAGGTCGCGTGAACCGCGGGGCGCCTGGGGCCGCAACGCCCGCAGGTGCCGCTGGGCCTCGGGGTCGTCGATGTCGGTGGCCAGCAGCCGCTCCCAGCGGATCTCGGCGGCCGTCAGCGCCCCATCGCGTTCGTCCAGCAAGGCCAGCAAGCGGTTGGCGCGGCTGGAAAGCTCGGCGAAGGCGGAGGCATCCGAGGCACCGGCGCCGCCCCCGTCGAGCTCCGCCAGGACGGCGCGCGCGGCCTTGCCTTCCCCCAGCGTGAACAGCAGCTGCCCCAGGTGAAGGCGCGCCGTCGCGTCTTCGGCGTGCTGCGCCAGGTGGCTGCGCAGGTGCGCCACGGCGCCCGCCAGGTCGCCAGCCTGCTCGGCGTGCCCCGCTTCGGACAGGTGATCCGAGCCCGCCGCGGTCACGGCACCTCCAGCGTCACCGGCGCGTCCATGGGACCGATCTCGATCCGGTCGCCGTGCAGCAGCTCGATGCGCGCCGCCGCCAGCTTGCCGGCGATACGGACGGGAAGATCGGGCGGACGAACCAGCGCCACCGTGCGCCCGTCCAGCTCCAGCCACGCCCCCTCCGCAGCGGGAAAGATGCGCGCCAGCGGGGCGCGTCCGCCGCTCACCAGCGCCAGCGCCCCGGCGTCGAGGCCGCCCGCTCCGCGAATGAGCATCCCGTCGGCTGGCAGCGGTTGCAGCGTCAGCAGGCAGGTGGGACCAAGCCGCACGTCGGTGTCCCCCCCGACGCGGCACGGTCCGTCGAGCCGCGCGCCGGCCAGGAAGGTGCCCAGGCGCGAGCCGCTGTCGGCCAGCGTGTACGCGCCGTCGGCCGCGAGGGTCAGCGTGGCGTGGCGGCGCGACACGCCCGGATCGCGCAAGGGGATCTCGGCGGCCGGATCTCGCCCCAGGACGGCGGGCGAGGCGGCCACCCGCAGCGTGCGGCCACCCAGCCGCAGCGTCAGGCTGCGCCCGCGCACCAGCCGGCCCTCCAGTTCGACCACGATCCGGCGCGCCTCGCGAGACTCGCCGCTGCCTTCGGGGATGTGCCGCGCCAGCTCCAGCGCCGCCGCGCGTTCGCCCGCCGCCAGCAAGGCCTGGGCGTCTCGCAGGGCTCCCACGGCCGCGCGGGTCCGGCGGTGTCGTTCCTCGTCGCGGGCCAGGCTCGATTCCATCGCCTCCAGATCGCCCAGGCGTCCCCACACCTCCGCGGCGGCGGCCAGCTCGTCGGCCTGCTCGAACGTGGTGGCGGCCCGATGTAGATCCCCGGCGTCGGCCAGGATTCCTGCCGCCGCCACCAGCGCGGCCCGGTCCGCCTCGGTCAGCGGCGGACGAACGGCGCGGGCCAGCAGCGCCTCGCCCGCGGTGATGCGGACGGCCCGCTTGTCCTCTTCCTCCTGCCGCGGCTCGCGCCGGCCCGCGGTGTTCCTGCGCAGGGCCTCGGCGGCCCGTCGCACGGTCTCGGTCAGCACGCCCAGGGGAAGGGGCACCTCGTGCGCCCGTTCGAACATCGACAGCATGCGCACGAAGTCGCGCAGGCGCGCCAGCCGCTCGACCAGCGCGGGCAGGTGGCCGTTCGCCGCGGCCGCCCGCAGCTCCTCGACGGGGAAGGCGCTGTCGTCGTCCGACGACGTCATCGGGATCATCATAGGGCATTGGACCGCCGGAAGGCGCGCCCGAATCCCCGGGCGGACGCGCGACCCGCGCTCCCTGGCTGCTATCATCGCCAGGATGCTCGAACGCGTGGGCGTGGGTCAGGCCCGGTTCACGGTGCCCGGCCTGGCCGCCGACAGCCGGGGCGCCGTGATGGGGCGCCAGATGGTGGTGCGGTTCTCCACCATGGACCGGCTGGTGACGTTCCTGCGCCTGTGGTCGGGCGAGCAGGCGCTGGACGACGTGCAGCCCGGGCTGCGCCTGATCCAGGCCCGCACCGCGGGGGGGCCCCGCGACGCGCTGGCCAAGTTCTCGGTCGTGTCGCCTTCGCTGGTCGAGCCCATCGTCCGGGCCGCTCGCCTGGCCGCCGGGCAGTGCTTCACCGGCGCGGGCAAGCACTTCGTGCAGGTCCGCGACGCGCAGGCGCCCCTTGGTTACGACGTGGCCACGCTGGAGTTCGCCGCGGAAGATGTCGACCTGCTGCTGTACGGCGCCGAACGCACCTGGAGCTACGCGATCGAGCGCGAGATTCCCTTCGAGGCCCTGCTGCTCCAGCTGGAGCTTCAGCGGGGCAGCGACGACGGCGCGCCAGGCGCGCGCGACTCGTTCTACCTGGCGGTGCGGCGGGGCCTCGGCCCCATGGTGATCGACTACCTGCACCGCGCCCAGCGCCGGCACCCGGCGTTCCGCATCTCCGTCGCCCTGTGCGAGGCGCGGGCGGACAGCGCGTTCCAACGCGAGCCGCCGTTCTGGTTGATGAAGCTGGCGGACATGCCGCCGCGCCTGCTGGGCCTGCTGTCCGACACGCCCGGGTTGACGTTGTTCTCCCCCGTCGCGGAGAACGTGGCCGTGGCCTGCGGCTACCGCCATCCCATTCACCTGGGTGCGTGCCGCCAGGCGCTGCCGCCGGAGCGGTTGTTCCTGTTCTCACCAGCGCCCCGAGGCGTCACCGTGATCGAGCCTGCGCCGGTTTTCCTGCCCATCGGCGATCTGGTGCGCCTGGGGGGGCGGGGGTCCTCCCTGGCAGCGTCACCGGCGGCCCAGCGGGGCCCCTTTCGCCCCGTCACCACGGAGGCGCTGGCGCTGCCGCTGCGGATCGAACCGGCGCCCATCGCGGCCTGGCGCGCCACCGCCGCGCTGATCCCCTGGCCGCAGGTGTCCTGGTTGCGCGCGCTGTGCTACGCGCTGCCGGCGTCGGCGCTGCGCAACTACCGGGTGGCCGTGCTGGAACGGGGCGTGCTGGTGATCGCGCCGGACGCGCTCTCCGGCTTGCCGTTCGGGCAGCTGTTCCACGCCCCGGGGCCCGGCCTGCTGGTCCCCCTGGGCTGGGAGTTGCGCCCGCGGGTGTCGCCGGTCGAGCTGGCGTCGAGCGCCGGCGCCACCGGCGGCACCTGGGTCGTCTTCCCCGGACCGGACCTGCCGCCGTTCCGCGTGCCTGCCGATTCCATCCTGGCCTTGCAGGCTTCTGCGCTGGGCGAGCACCCCCTGGCCGACGTCTCCGTCGAGCGCGGTCACGTCGAGGCCCGCCCGGCGGCCGCTCCCGTCGAGATCGAGAATCGCCCCCTCGGTCCCATGCCCCTGTGGGGCCTGAAGTGATCCGCGGCGCCAGCCGGGATCAATACGCTCCGGACGAGGCCCTAGCTGATAACCTCGCGCCATGAGCGAGCCATCATCCTTGACGGGGCCCGATCTGGAGCAGGGCATCGATGAGACGGCGGTCGTGGCAGGCGTGCCCTTGCTGGGGCATGCGCACGGCGAGGCGGTGATGCTGGTGCGCGCCGAGGGCGAGGTGTTCGCCGTCGCCGCCACCTGCAGCCACTACGGCGGTCCCCTGGCGCAGGGATTGGTGGTCGGCGGTTCGGTGCGCTGTCCCTGGCATCACGCCTGTTTCGATCTGAAAACAGGCGCGGTGCTCGGCTCGCCCGCCTTCAACCCGATCTCCTGTTTCCAGGTCGAGCGGACGGGCGTCCGCTTGCGCGTCGGTCCGCGCCTGCCCGCCGCGCCGCCAGCGGGGGTGGGTGACGTCACGACGAACATCGTCATCGTCGGGGCCGGAGCGGCGGGACACTATGCGGCCGAGACGCTGCGCGCCCAGGGATTTCGTGGCGCCATTCACCTGCTGGGCCGCGATCCGTCCGTACCGTACGATCGGCCCAATCTATCGAAGGACTTCCTGGCAGGGAACGCGCCAGAGGAGTGGATTCCGTTGCGGCCGCGCGCCTACTACGAAGAGAAGGCGATCCAGCTGGAGAGGGGGGTGGAGGTGTCGCGGCTGGACGTCGCCGGACATCAGGTGCTCCTGGCCGATGGACGGCGCCTGGGATTCGATCGCCTGCTGCTGGCAACGGGCGCCGAGCCGGTGCCGCTGTCAGTCCCGGGGGCGGACGCCCCGCACGTCCACCTGCTGCGAACGCTGGAGGATTGCCGGCGTCTGATCGCCGCCGCAGGCCGGGCCAAGCGCGTGGCCCTGATTGGCAGCGGCTTCATCGGCCTGGAGGCGGCGGCCGCGCTGCGGGCGCGCGGCCTCGAGGTGGCGGTGATCAGTCCCGATGCGGCGCCGCTGGCCCGGGTGGTGGGCCCGCAGGTGGCCGCCTTCCTGCGCCGGTTGCACGAGGAGCACGGCGTGACGTTTCATCTGCAGCAGTCGGTGGCGCGCATCGAGCCTGACGCGGTCGTGACCACCACGGGGCAGCGCGTGCCGGCGGAGCTGGTCCTGGTGGCCATCGGCGTGAGGCCCACCACCGCGCTGGCGACCTCGGCTGGCCTGGCCGTCGACAACGGCATCGTCGTCGACGAGTTGCTGGAGACCAGCGCGCGCGGCGTGTTCGCGGCGGGGGACGTCGCACGGTACCCCGACGCGCGCTCGGGCAAGCGAATTCGCGTCGAGCACTGGGCGGTGGCCCAGCAGATGGCTGCGGTGGCCGCGGCCAACATGCTGGGCATGCACCGGCGCTTCGTGGACGTGCCGTTCTTCTGGAGCGTCCATTACGATGTGACGCTGTCCTACGTCGGTCACAGTGAGTCGGCCGCCGACGTGACGATCGACGGCAGCATCGAGGGGCGTGACTGCCGGGTGCAGTACCAGGAGAACGGCAAGATCGCGGCCGTGCTGACGATCGGACGGGACCTGCAAAGCCTGGAGGCCGGCCGGGCCCTCGAGCTGCGCGTCTAGCCCCTCGTCCGCTCCGGACGAGGCACTCGTGCACCGCCGTCGAAATAGAGTCACGTTCGGCCGACGATCCGGGCCGGCCGCTTCGTTGCTCCTCCTCACCATACCTACGGGTATGCCTCGTCGTCGCGCCTCGCGTCCGGCGCGGCTTGTCGGCATCGGCGTTGACGCTATTTCGACGGCGGTACACTGGCCCCCGCGCCGATGGTGATTTGCGCGACGAGTTCCCGCAGTGGCGTTATTGTGGTGGCCCCGTCCTTTCCGGACATCCACCAGGCGCGCCGCCTTCCCCGGATGGCGTGCCGCCTTGCGCACTTCGCCTCGACACAGTTTCCCCCCATTCCCCACAGGAGCCGTTCGATGAAGAATGCCGCAATCAAATCCCTTCTCTCGGTCTGGCTGGTTGCTGGAGCGCCCGCGCTGGCGTTCGCCCAGCTGCCGCGGCCGGTGGCGCCCGCGGCACCCGCTGCACCTGCCGCCCCGACCGCCGCCTCGCCCAGGCCGGTGACGCAGCCCGCGACCGCACCCGCACCCACGCCGGCGGCCCCCGCTCCGGCCGCCCACACGGCAGCGCCGGCTGCGCCGATCACCAAGCCGGCCGTGACGGCGCCCGCGGCGGCTCATGCGCCCGCGCCCGCCGCCGCGGCCGCCGCCCCGGGCGCCACCCCCGCTGCGCCGAAGCCCGCCACCGAGCTCGAGCAGATGAAGGTCCTCGAAGGCACCTGGCGCTGCGACGGACGCGCACCAGCGGGACCCAGCGGCCCCGAGCACGCGTACAAGTCGACGTGGAAGTTCAAGCGTGACCTCGACAATTTCTGGTGGGCGGCCGAGTACCAGCAGGTGAAGGCGAAGAACAATCCGGCGCCGATGAAGGCGCGGGGGTACATGACCTACGACCCGGGTACGAAGGGATTCGTGATGCTGGGCATGGACAATATGGGGGGGACCAGCAGCGAGACCAGCCCCGGTTGGACCGGCGACTCCGTGACCCTGGCCGGTGACGCCACCCAGGGCGGCCGGAAGATTCCTTTCCGCGAGGTCATCACCAAGAACGGAAATCGCGAGTTCACCTGGCGCGGCGAGATGAAGGTCGGCTCGGACTGGGTGACGCTCGGGGAAGACCGTTGCAAGAAGTAGCTTCGCGCAAACCAGGGTCTCGGCGCCGGAGCTGACGAAGCCGACCGATAGCTCGTTGCAAAACGTCGTTCGCTGCGGAAACGAGCCCGGCGAAGGGCAACGGGCGGCCACCGTCCCGAGTCCATCTCGACGCGCGGCGCCGGGCCGTCGGTGGCGGAGGCGATCGACGTCGCAGAATGCCCGACACCGAACGATCGCGTCCGGAATATCGTTGCAATGAATTTGGTTGACTGACGCAACGGTGAGAGCGCAACGATGCCGCGAACAGCGCCTGCGGCGATTCTGGCGAGTCGTCGCAAACAGCTGCACCCGCAGGCCCTGGGCTGTCGTGTTTTCGTGCGCCCGCCCAGGCCTGTCGGCGTCACGCCGCGGTCACGTGAATTGGATCAGGGCGGTGTGCGCCCGTGTACGGCAAGGGAAGGATGAATGACCCCGCCACTCACCGTCGCGGGGAACCGCCAGTCGTTCGAGGGGCCCGCGCACGCGGATGGCTGCTTTTTTCCGCATGCGCTAGCGTTTTCGATTGCCGTGGGAAACGCCGATTGCTAACGTCGTAGTGCCGGTCGGTGTCATTCCGCCTCGGGTAAGCGAGACGGAACGCGCGTCGAGCGGTGAGGGAGGGAGCGATGCGCAAAGTCCTCGTCGTCGAGGATGAAGTGGGAGTGAGGCGGGCGATCACACGCCTGCTGAACGACCGCGGATTCGGCACCATCGAAGCCGGAAACGGCCGAGAAGCGATCCAGCGCCTCACCGAGGAAACGCCCCTCGCCATCATCATCGACCTGTTCATGCCCGTGATGAGCGGCGTGGAGTTGCTGAAGGCGCTCCGCCGCAACACCTATTACCGCAAGATCCCCACGGTCGTGGTGACGGGCGCCAGCACCAACGAGGTCTACGGCGTCCCCACGGTGATCAAGCCCAACATCGAGGGATTGCCTCGGCTGATCGAGTCGCTGGTGGCAAACCGCGGCTCGACGCCCACGCCTGCAGAGGGAGTTCCCCAGGCGCAGCCTGCCCACCCGTCGTCGCCGCTGGTCGCCAACGGCGGCAGCGCCGTCAGCTGACCGGCCGCGCGGTCCGCCCCGTCGAGGCCCGCCGCCCGGTTCCGCGCAGGCCGGCTTTCCTGGGGGCGCCGGTGCTGATATTGGGGCTGGCACCCCCGGATGTTCAGGCTCCTCGCGACGCTCAGACGTTCCGTGCTCCGGATGAGGGGCCGCACCGCGGTGGTGGTGCTGGGCGCGGCGCTGTTCCTGGCGGCGGCGCTCTACGGCTTCGGCGGACCGTACACCTACGGTCATTACGGCTATCACGCCGGTGAGTTCTCCACCCGGGCCCGCCACACGCTGCGGCACGGCTCGCTGCTGCCCGGCAATGTTCCCGGGGCGACCCCTCCCACGCCCGGCAGCTACTACCTGCACCATCCGATCCTGACCCACCAGCTGGTCACCTTCACGTTCGCGCTGTTCGGCGACCGCGAGACCAGCGTGCGGCTCGCGGCGTTGATTGCCAGCTCGGCCACCTTGGTGGTGCTCGCGTTCCTGGTGCGGCGGCTCTACGGCGCAACGCTGGCCGCGTTCGCGGTGCTGTTGTTCGCCGTCACGCCCTACAACGTCTGGTACGCCGACCATATCGACCCGGGCTATCCAGGGCTGGCGCTGGTGTTGCTGTGTCTGCTGGCCTACGACCGGTGGCTCGCCGACGGCCGCTGGCGGGACGGCCTCGTCGCGCTGGCCGCGGTGGCCGTCGCGGGATGCCTGGACTGGGATCCGTTCCTCTTCGCGGTGCCCTGGGGACTGCACGTCGCTGCCACCGCCTGGTTTCGACGAGGCAAATATCTGGCCTTCGTGCCCTGCCTGGTGCTGGCGTTGCTGATCCCGATCGCGGTGCAGGCGCTGGCCGTGTCCTCGGCTCATCAATGGAGCGATCTGATCGGTGCTTACCACACGCGTGCCGCCGCGATGTCCACGCGGTCGTTCCTCGCGGTGATGGTCATCTACGGGGGCGAGCTGTTCGGTTACCCGCTGCTGGCCTGCTGTGCCGCCGGCCTGGTGGTGGCGCTGGCGCGCGTGGTGCGCGCGGCCTGGCGCGGCCCCTGGAAAGACGCGCTGGACACGCGGGCGCTGGCGCTGCTGTCCCTGGTGCTGGTGATGGCCATGCACCTGGCCATCTTCCGGATCGAGGTGGTGACGCACGCCTACCGTCTGATCTACTTCGCGCCCGCCGTGGTGCTGGGCGCCGTGGAGACTGGAGCGGCGCTGGTGACGCTGGCAGAGACGTGGCGCGGCCCGCGGGCCGCCCGCCTGCTGGGCGCGGTGCTTTCCGTGGCGCTGGTGTCCACGACGCTGCCCACGGCGTGGCGCGGGCTGCTGGAGAGCCGCGCTCACGGGGGCATACCGAACTGGAAGACGATGGATCCCAATCTTCCCCGCGCCGTCCTGGCCCGCGAACTGCGAGATCGGTCCCGACTGGGCGATCGGCTGTACTTGCACGGCTCTTACGCCTTTCGCATGGAGATCGCCTTCTATCTGGATCGCGACTTCCTGCCCTCGACCGCGGCGGCCGTGGCGGCCCTGCCTGAGTCCGAGCGACGGCGGGCGCTGTTCGTGTTCGCTCCGGCGTCGCTGTCGCCACGTGAACGATCGATCGTCGAGGAGCTGGCGGCGCGCCATCCGTACACGCGGATCGGGCCCTACGGCGTCATCGATCTGCGCACCGACGGCGCGAAGCCGACCGCGTTCCGGCTGACCATCCCCGCACCGCGCACCGGCTGGCAGAGATACTGGGAGGGACCTTACTCCTGGCTCGCCGTCACGCCGGACGCGCCGGGATCCCGGGAGCCGTGACGGCGCATGCTCAAGCTCGTTCGCGGTAGTGGTAGCTGTAGACCTTGGTGAAGCCCGCCCGTTCGTACAGCCGCAGGGCCACGGCGTTGCGGTTCAGGACCTGCAGATAGGCCTCGCGGGCGCCAGCGCGCTGGCCCCACCGCAGAGCGCGTCGCAGGAGCTCGCCGCCGAAGCCGCGGCCCCGGCTGTCGGCGGCGGTCACCAGATCGAACAGTCCCAGCAGTCCCCCTTCGAAGACGCTCATGCCGCAGGCCACCGGTCGCTCGTCTGCCTCCAGGATCAGCAGTCGGCGAACGCCGGGGACGGCGGCGAGCACACGACGGTGCGCGGCCCGGGTCGACTCTGCGGCGCCGCTGAGCGCGGTGAACACGTCGAGCCAGCGTTCCAGGCCGACGGCCGCCACGCGCACCAGCTTCGCCGGCGGGCGGAGCGCGGGCGGGGCAGGGGGCGGTGCCAGATCTGCCAGGGGCCGGGCCCGCACCTCGACCTCGTCACCCAGGCCATAGCCCAGCGCCGCCAGCCGGCGGTCCAGCTCGGGCGGGGCGAAGGGCGTCAGCCGGAAGATGGCCGGCAAACCGCGCGCGGCGTAGAGCCGCTCGCAGGTGGCGATCTTGTCGTCCAGCGCCAGCCGCGAGGGATCGAGCGGCGTGATCGAGTTCGCGCGGCGCGTGTACCCGTCCGCGAAGCGCAGGCGCCAGCCGTCGAAGTCGGAGTCGGTGAAGGCGGGCCAGGCGCGAAGCGACGCTTCCTCGATGCGCCGTTCGCGAGAGAGGGAGAGGTCGCCGGCCTCGCTCAGCGTCGCCCTTCCAGGGGCGCCAGGCGGTGATTCGTCTTCTGGAATGGCTGGTACATGGTGGCGCGCTGCCAGTAGGCCGTCAGCGCCTCGAGCGTGATGGGGAAGCTGGTCTCCAGCGATTCCAGGGCCGACAGCAAAGGAAGGAACGAGATGTCGCATTGCCCGGGCCGTTCGCCGTCCAGCCAGGGCGCGTTCGAGCGCTTCAGCCGCTGATCGACGTCGGCGAACACGTCCTCCATGCGCTTGACGGCGCGGCGGTTGTACGTGGCCGGGCCCCCCTCCGCCTGCAGCACCGCCCCCAAGGCGTCCAGCGAGGTGACGAACATGCGCGTGTCGGCCCGCCCCCGGGGTGTCTCGGGCATCAGCGGGCGACCGGGAAAGGCCTCGTCGATGTACAGCTGGATGTTGAAGGCGTCCGTCAACACGAACCCGTCGTGGATGGCGAGCGGTGACCGGGTGGTCGGGTTGTTCTTCATCGCCCGCGGGTCGGGATAAGACACGTCGCCGGGCAGCCACGCGTACGCGATCCCTTTCTCCTCGGCCGCGAAGCGCGCCCGCCAGGCGAAGGGATCCTTCAAATACCCGTAGATCTCCAGCATCGGCCGAGGATAGCACCGGCCCTGCGGCAGGCCCAAGACGCCGGTGCGCGGTCGAGCTTCCCCGTGACGATCCATGACGGGGGCAACGTTTCAGACCCCGCCTATGGCCAGCGGGGCCGGAACGTGTTAGCCACCCGGCCCATGCACAAAGTTCACGTGACCCGGTTCCTGACGGTTGTGGCAATGGGTTCTTTGTTCGCGGCGTGCGGCCGGATGGGCGGGGGCAGCGGAGGCGGCAGCGCCGCGGCACCGAAGACCGACGACGAGAAGGTCTTCTACGCGCTGGGCCTGGACATCGCCAAGAACGTGGACGTCTTCTCGATGACGCCGGCCGAGCTGGAGTTCGTGAAGGCCGGCCTGGGCGACGGCGTGACCAAGCAGAAGCCCAAGGTCGAGCTGGACGCCATCCGTCCCAAGATCTTCGAGATGGCCCGCAAGCGGCAGGACATGCGCTCGGCCTCCGAGAAGCAGCGGGGCAAGGACACCGTCGACAAGGCGGCCAAGGAGTCGGGCGCCGAGCGGCTGCCCTCCGGCATGGTCGTGAAGACGCTGCGCCCCGGCACCGGGGAGAGCCCGGCCGAGACGGACACCGTGAAGGTGAACTACGAGGGGCGCCTGGCGGACGGCACGGTGTTCGACAGCTCGTACAAGCGGAACCAGCCCGCCTCGTTCCCGCTGCGCGGCGTGGTCAAGTGCTGGACCGAGGGTCTGCAGAAGATGAAGATCGGCGGCAAGGCGCAGCTGACCTGCCCGTCCGAGCTGGCCTACGGCGATCAGGGCCGCCCGCCCAGCATCCCCGGTGGCGCCACGCTGATCTTCGACATCGAGCTGCTGGAGGTGAACCACCCCGCGCCGCCGCCCGCGCCGGCCGCCTCGTCCACGCCTCCCGCCGCGCCGGGCGCCAAGCCCGCCGCGCCCGCGGGCGCCAAGCTGACGCCGCCCGCGTCGAAGCCCGCTCCCCAGCCGGCCCGCTGACCGGGCCATCCCGCCTCCCGCTGGGCCCTCCACCAGGCCCGGCGGGACGGCAGCGAGGCACCGCCGCCGCAGCGCCTTTGTGATGGTGAGCTAGCGGGCGTCCCGGAGCTGACGAGGCGGTTCGTGGAGCTCGCGGACCAGACCGAACAGCGAGAAGACGCGCAGGACCAGGTGCGTGATGTCCAGCTCCCACCAGTAGAAGCCCTGCCGCTCCGAGCGCTGATAGTGATGGTGGTTGTTGTGCCAGCCTTCGCCCAGCGTGAAGATCGCGATCAGGAAGCTGTTGCGGCTGTCATCGTCGGTCTGGTAGCGGCGCCGGCCGAACGCGTGCGCGAGCGAGTTCACGCAGAACGTTCCGTGCCACAGCAGCGTGTTCGAGACGAAGAACCCCCACAACAGGGCCCACCAGCCGCCGACCAGGAACAGGCCGACCGCCAGCAGCACCGGGGGCACCAGGTTGAAGGTGTTCAGCAGCCGCAGTTCGGGGTACTTCGCGAAGTCCTTGATGCGATCGAAGTCGGTCGGCACGTACTTCTTGACCAGGATCCACTTCACGTGCGCCCACCAGAAGCCATGCTGGCGCACCGAGTGGATGTCGCGCGGGGTGTCCGAGTACTTGTGATGCGCCCGATGGTGGGCGGCCCACCACAGCACGCCCTTTTGCGTGGCGGTCGACCCCAGCAACGCCAGCAGGAACTGGAACACGCGGCTGGTCTTGTACGACCGGTGCGAGAAGTAGCGGTGGTAGCCGGCGGTCAAGCCGAACATGCGGACGGCGTAGATGGCGAGGGCCAGGCCCAGCCCCTTCCATGACCAGCCGCTGATGATGATGCCGATGACGGCGGTCGCCTGCGCGCCCCAGAACGGGATGGTCGCGAACCATTCGACGGGCAGGCTGCGTGGATCGGGGGGGACGACGTCGTCGGTGGGGTCCGGCGCTCCGGCCGAAGTATCGGGAGAAAGGGCGGCTGCGGCGGTGCTGGAAGGCGACATGAGACCTCGCGGGGTGCGGGGTGGAAGTGCGGCTCGGGACACCGGCTCCCACCGTGACGTGAGCGTACTGAGGGTGAGGGACGAAAGCGCCGTTCGGTGGAAAAACGACCGGCACGGGGCATGAATCGCACGCCCGCCCTGTCGCTGGGGGCCCGCGGCAAGCTATCAGGACCGCGAGCGATCGCCAATCGATTTGACGTCACGGTCCAGCTTGGTGGGCAGCGTGGGCCGGCCGGGAGGAGGCGTGACCCGGTCGTCCGGGAGACGGCGGCGGCGGCGGATGGCCAGCCCGATGAGGACCAACCCCGCCAGCACGTATGCGGCGGGCATCACGGAGCGTCGGCGGGGACGGCCCGGCTGGGGGTCCGTCGCCGGCACCCGCGGCTCCTCGGGGGTCGTGGCGGTCTCTTCCGCGCCCGGCTCCCCGAGCGGGGCCGGAACGGCGGCGGGGGCGGGGGCGCGCACGTCCTGGGGCTCGGGCGGCAGGGGCCGGCGCCGCTCGGCCGTCGCGCGCGCCGAGGTGGCGACGGCGGCGATGGCGTCCGCGAGCGCCGCGCTCAGGCGCTGGTGCGCCAGCGCCGCGCTCAGGCGCTGGACGATGGCCCCCGCGTCGATCTCGGGGACGATGCCGGCGGGGCCCTGCCCGGTTTCGATGGCGGCCCGGCGCTCCTTCAAGCTGACGACCAGCAGGACGCGGGGGTGTGCCGCTGTCCCGGGCCGGGGGTCAGACGCCGTGAACGCCTGGGCGGCCAGCTCCTCGACCGTCTGATGCTGCGGCAGGTGGGGCACCACCAGGGCCGTCAGCAGCGCGCCCGATTCGGTGGCCTTGACCCGCAGCAGGCTCTCCAGCGCCGCGCGCTCCCGTCCCGTCAGCAGGCGAGCCTGATCCGTCAACGGAGAACCGGAACCGGCGTCGTCCGGCGGGGCCGCCGCTGGCGAGGACGCGGCGAGGGCCAGGATCGCCCCGGCCCCGGCAAGGGCGCCGCGGCGTGACCAGACATGACGGCGCGCGCGATTCGGCAACGTCTCTCCACAGCGATTGTAGTCGATGGGCCGGGGAGGCCAAGAATGTCACCGCCGCCGGCTCAGGGCGTGCGCAGCAGGGCGCGCGCCCGTGCCGCCGCGAAATGGTCGGGCCAGCGCGCCAGAAAGGCGGCCAGCGCGCCCCGGGCCTCGGCGCCCCGGTGCAGCGCCGTCAGCGCCAGCGCCCGTCCGAAGTCGGCCTCCGGCGTCCCGCCGTCGCTGCCGGGCGGCAGCGCCCGGGCCCGCTCGAACGCCGCCAGCGCGTCCTGCGCATGCCCCAGCTGCAGCTCCGCGTACCCGCGGTTCGTCTGGCTGGCGGCGGTGTCCAGGTCGGACAGCAGCGCCGTGGCCCGGGCGGCGTCCCCTCGCTGCAGGGCGAGCGCACCGGCGCTGGCCCGGGCCGCTCGGGTGGTCTCGTCCGGGCAACCGGCCAGGGCGAGGGCGCGGCGGAAGGCGGCGTCGGCGCGGTCCAGCTCCTGGCGCTGCACCAGCTGCTCGCCCAGCCGCCGCTGCCACTCGCAGGGGGGAAGGGGCCAGCGGGCAGGCGGTTCGTCGAGCGGCAGGACCTCGACACCGCTGGCGCGCTCGAACCGGAACGTCAGCGGCAGCTCCTCGCGCGCGATCAGCCCGTCATGAGACAGCCCACGCCGCGCGAACACCAGGGCCTCGCTGCTGCGGAAGACCAGCGCCCACCGGGCCGGGTCGAACAGGGCGGCCCGCGGGTTCACGTCCGGGAAGCTGATGAGGGCGGCCTGAACGCCGTAGTCCGCCAGGAACCCCTCCCATTCGTCGCGGCTCAGGTCGTCCCGCCGTAGCACCGCGTGCCAGGCCTCGGGGTAGCCGTTGATGCGGGGATCCTGGAACACCCGGTGGCGCGGCCAGCCTTCCCAGGCCAGGTACGAGCCGACCTCGAGGTCGTTATAGAGGCGGTCCCGCAACCCGGCCCCGCCCATCCAGGCGATGGCGGCGGTCGGCACCAGGCCCCGCTCGATGCCCAGGTCCACCACGTCGCGGCCGGCCCGCGCCGCTCCCAGCCGCGGCGCCAGCGTCAGGCCCAGCAGCGTGGCCAGCGCCGCCCCGCCCCCGGCCCGCCCCAGCGCCCGCGACAGACCCGGCTGCGCCACCAGGCGGGGCCGCCGCGCCAGCCATTCCAGGGCGCTGGAAACTTCGGCGGCCAGGAAGGGGCCCGCCAGCAACGCGAACTCGGCGACGAACCGGATTCGCCGGGCGCCCAGCGCGCCCAGCGCCAGCAGCGGCAGCACGTGGCGAAAGGCGCGCGCCGGTGGGGGGCGGGCCAGGGCCAGGGCGGCCGCCGCGCCGGTGGCCAGCGTCAGGAGCACGAACGGTCCATCGGTGGGCCACTCGGCCGTCCGGTACTCCTGCAGCGGACGCAGCGCCGGCATGCGGAAGTGATTCGCCACGTACCCGATGACGCCTGCCCCGGCCGGTGTCGCCAGCGTGAGCGGCAACAGCGCGACGGCCACCAGCGCGGCGCGACGGCCGTGGCCCCCCCGCCTGTCGGCCAGGCAGCCCAGCGCGTACAGCGACAGCAGGGCCGGCGCCAGGAAGAAGCAGGAGTTTCCGTTCGCCCAGACCAGGCCCAGCGGCAGCAGCGCGAACAGCCAGCGGGGCCGGCCTGCCTCGGCGCGGTCGAGCGCGAGCAGCAGGGTGCCGAGGCCCAGGAACGTGACGAGATGAGGCCGCTCCACGAAGCGCGGCTCCGCGGCCCAGGCGGCCAGGGCCAGCGCCAGCGCCGCCGGGACCGGCGCCGCGCCCCGGCGCAGGGCCACGCGGAACAGCAGCGCGAAGGTGGCGACCACGAAGGTGGTCTTCAGCAGCACGGTCCCCGGGACGCCCCCGGCGCGATAGGCGAGCGCCAGGACGATCTGAAACAGCCAGGCCAGGTTCGGATCGGGGAAGTCGGGATTCGTGAACGACAGCAGGTTGGTGCGGGGCACCCGGTGCGTACCCAGGATGATCTCGCCCAGCCGCAGGTTGTAGAACAGATCGGTCTCGTCCATCGGCTGCAGGCAACGCCCGGCCACGAACAGCAGCAGCACGGTCGCCGCCGTCCAGGTCCAGGCCGCCGACGCCGTCGCGCGCTCCCCGGTCGGTGAGCGGGTGGGTTCGCCGACCGGTGAAAGCTCGTTGCTCATGGTGTCGCCGCCGGCGGTGAAGCTTCCACTGGCCAGCGGTGTCCTTGCCCGGCGTCGGGCCGTACGTCGTAGATGCGAACGTCCGGGGTCGCGAAGATCAGCGGGAAGCGGTCGGGCAGCGCGTCCGCCCAGGCCCGCTCGCTGGGAAAGCCTTCGGCGTCGTGGGGCATGCCGGCAGCGACCTCGGGGTACAGGCGGGTCACGAACAGCGCATCGGTCCCGGCCGCCGTCAGGTTCGCGAGCCAGGCGGCGCGGTCGGGGCGGGCCCGCTCCGGGGCTGGTTCGGCGGTGTCGGTGTGGCCGGGCCCGTCACGGAAATCGTGAAGGACGTCCGACAGCTTCCCCGCGACGTTCACGTAACGGCCGCGGTTCTCCAGGTGCCAGCCCCACAGCGGAAGGGGCAGGTTGGAACCGGCGTACGCGATGCGCCGGCCATGCAGCCGGGCCGCGACGTACTGCCAGCCGGCATCGTGGCCGTCGCCGACGCGCGCGGGCTGGGGATCGGCGTGGCTGTACGGGCGCGTCCATGCGATCAGCGCGAGCACCAGCACGGCCGTGGTGGGCAGCCCCAGCCAGGGAGCCGCCCGGGACCAGCGGCCCGGTGGCCGCGGCGAGCGGGCCTCGCGGGCCGCGAGCACCGCCGCCCCCGTCCACAGCGCCGCCGTCAGCAGGCGGGCCGGCGTGGGGTACTGCCAGGCGGCGCCGGCGATGGCGGGCGCGAAGGCCAGCTCGCGCAGGGCGGGGCGACCGGCGGGCGCGGCCAGCGCCGGGGTCAGCGCGGCGACGCCCCAGGCGGCGAACAGGAAGCGCGACTGCTGGTACGGGACCACCAGCCAGCCCAGCGCCACGTACGACGCGAACAGGGCCGGTGCCCACGGCCGTCGCCGGAACAACAGCGACGGCAGCGCGATGGCCAGACAAGCCAAGAATCCCCAGCCTGTCTCCGCGAACATCTCCAGGAAAGGTTGAAGGTCCGTGACGGGCAGATGGTAGAGCCACCGGCGCATCTCGGCCCCGCCGTAAAGGCCAGGGGCGATGGTCAGGCCGCCCAGGCGCAGCGTGACCGGGAACGTGGGATCGCCGGTCAGCAGGGCGTTGCGGGCGTACCAGAAACCGCCGCAGGCGAACGCCAGCCCCGCGATCGCGCCCGTCGCTCGCCAGCGAGACCACCCCGCCAGGGTCGCGTTTCGCGCCAGCAGCCAGGCGGTGGCCGCCAGCAGGGGAACCGCCAGCAGCGCGCCCACGTACTTCGTACCCACCGCCAGCCCCAGCGCGGCGCCGAGCGCCAGCACATCCCGGCCATCGCGCGTGCGATCGCGGCACCAGAGCCGCCACAGAAACGGCAGGCCGGCCAGCAGGAACGACGCCAGCGCCAGGTCGGCCATGGCGCCGCTCGCCTGCTGCCACACCTCGGGGATCATCAGGAACGCCAGCGCCGCCCCCACGGCCCCCGGGCGCGAGGCGCCCCCCTGCCGGGCCGTCGCGACGATGGCGAGCGCCGCCAGCGCCGCGTAGGCCGCCTGCCCGGCGTGCGCCAGGCGCAGGTTGCCGGTGCTCGCCAGGGCGAACAGGTACGTGAGCTCGGCGTTGGCAGGCGCATAGGCCGGCGCTTGATCGCCGAACGGCGTGGGCACGATGCCGACCCGTCCCGCGGCCCACCACGAGGCCGGCAGGTGCAGGTGGTACGAGAGCACGTCGTAAGTGAAGGCACCGCCCGCGTGATGCAGCCCTTCGGTCAGGCGGCTGGCCAGCGCCACCACCAGCGCCAGCGCCGCCCCGGCGTCCGCTGCGGTGGCCCGCAGCGCCGTCGTCTCTGCGGCCGGCGCCCGCAGCGCCCGCCATCCGCGTTGCGCCGCCGCCACGCCCGCCGCCAGCAGGGCGAACGCGATGAGCGGCGGCGCCGCCGCCGTCAGGCCCGCGAATCCCAGCGCCGCCTCGGCCACCACCACGAACGCCACCATGGCCAGCGCGCCGCGCAGCCAGGCGAGCGACAGCGACGAGGTCGGGTTCATCGGCGCCCCGGGTCCGGCCAGAGCGCGGCGGCGGCCACGCCCGCCACGCCGGCTGCCGGCCAGGCCCCCGGAACCCAGGGCCCCAGCATTCCGGCGCTGAAGGTCGCGGCCAGCGCGAACAATCGCGGGCGCTGAGCGGGGCCGAACACGCCCCGATCGGCGACGAACAGGGGCAACGCCCACACCAGGCTCATCGCCCACGAGACGGGCGCGACCGTCACGCCCAGCAGCAGGCCGCCCCAGTACCAGCCGGCGCTGTCCGGTCGGCGATGGGCGGCCCAGGCCAGCGCGGCCCCTCCCAGCAGCGCCAGTCCCCAGATCACTCCCGGGGCGGGCGGTCCGTCGCCCGCCAGGGCGCGGGGCAGGCTGGCGTTGCGCGGGAAGTCGCCCACCTGCTGCGCGAACACCGCTCCGTCGAGGCGCGCCGTGCCCCCTTCCAGCTGGTCGCTCACGCTGGCGAGCGCCCGTTCGTCCAGCAGCCAGGCGGCCGGTCCTCCCTCTCCCCAGCGCGCCGCCCGCGGCAGCACCTCCGTCACGTACTCCCGGTTCGAGGACAGGCCGGACACCGCCAGCGACAGCAGGCCCAGCGCCACCAGCGCCGTCGCCATGGCCGCCGCCCAGCGGGTCCGTCTGGCCACGACCAGCAGCGGCAGCAGACCAAGGATCAACGGCTTGCCCAGCGTACAAACGGCCAGCGCGGCGCCCGCCAGCATGGGCCGGCGCCGCCACCGCCAGCTCGCGGCCAGCAACGGGAACAGCAACAGATCGATCTGCCCGCGCTCCAGCGCCGCGAAGACGGGCGGCCACACCGCCGCCAGCAGCAGCAGGGTCCCCGCCGGCAGCGCGGCGCCGGCGTCGGCGCGCACCAAGGTCAGCCCGGCGATCAATCCCAGCAGCGAGGCCGCGGTGAACAGCGCCTTCGCCCAGGGGAAGGGCAGCGCGGCCAGAGGCCGGAACAGGTCCGCGACCAGCGGCGGATAGAGGAACCGACTGTGCCGATAGACCGCGACGCCGTCCCACGGGCCCCCGGAAGCGACGTGGTTCACGTAGGGGTCCAGGCCCCGCGCCCGCGCGCGCCCGGCCGTATGATAGGCGGCGAAGTCCTGCTGCAGGCTGACCGTCGCCAACCAGCCGCCCATCACCGCCAGCGCCGCGGCGCCCGCCAGCGTCGCCAACGTCCCTGCGGTCTGGCGCGCTGGGCGCATCAGTAGCGCGGCAGCGCCGGCTCGACCAGGCTCGACCAGGCGTCGATCCCGCCAGCCAGCGACACCACCGGGCCGACCCCGCGAGCCTCCAGGATCGCGGCGGCCGACAGGCTGCGCACGCCGTGGTGGCAGTAGGCGACGATGAGCCGAGCCGGGTTCGCCTGCGCCTCGGCCACCTCGGCCCAACGTTCGTCCAGCTCGGGCAGCGGGACCAGAAGGCTGGCGTCCAGCTTCGCCAGCTCGTTCTCCCACGGCTGTCGCACGTCCAGCAGCAGCGGCGCCGCCGGCGGATCAGCACCGGTCGCGGCCAGCAAGCGAGCCAGCTCGGCGACGCTGATTTGGTCGGGCATCGCGCCGAGAATGCCACAGGTGACCGGGGCCGGTTCGAAGATCGACCGGGGCAGATTGCGGGCTGCGCACAGTCACCTGGCTTACGCTGCGGGCACACAATCGGACTTCACAGCGGAACAAACTTCTGTAACATCCGGCCGTGATGACGACCTCCTCCGAACGAGAGTCCGATCGTTCTATGCGGCGCCGGTCGCCGCGAACACAGACGCCGCCCGCTCCGTCGGTGGGGCGGCGCGCGCTGGGCCTCGCCACCACCGCTGGGTTGCTGGCGGCGCTGCTGGTGTCGGCGCCCGCCTGGGCCACGCCGGCCGAGGTGACCGCGACCGCGCCGGCCACGCCGGCGCTGAACCTGCGCCTCGATGGCCGCTCGGCGGGCCGTCTGCTGGCGGCCTCGGACTCGGACAGCCTGGAGGGCGGCGACAAGGCGTCGGACGCCAAGGCGGAAGGCGGCGACGCCGGCAAGCCGGATGACATGAAGCTGACCGTCACGCGCGGCGACGGTCAGAAGAAGAAGACGGCGGACTCGGGCGACAGCCTGGCCTTCCTGAAGGATTGGCCGTTCTGGGCGATCGTCGGTGGCGTGGTGTTGGCGGGCGCGGCGACGTTCATGATCGTCGAAAACCACAACCAGAAACACGCCTGCGGCGCCGTTTACGACGCCGGCTGCTTCGGAGCCAAGTGACCATGGGAAAGCACGTTGCAACGGCCAAGCTCGTCCGCAGGGCGACCCACCTGGCCCTGGCGCTGGTGGGGCTGGGTCTGGGCGGACTGACGGGCTGCGGGCAGACGGATTACTTCGCGGTCGCCGTGACCATCGCCCCCAACATCACGTCCGGCAACCTGCAGCAGATCGCCCAGTGCGAGGTGATGACGTCGGGAGCCGTCTCGGACCAGACCGACTTCGTGCTGAACTACTCCGTCTGCGGTCCCGACACGAACTACACGGGCCTGGAGAAGGACTCGAACGGCGACAACGTGCTCGGCACCTTCGAGTACGGGACCACCAAGTCGTCCGGCACCGTCCACTTCAAGCTCCTGCTGAAGGACGGCAGCCGGAACACGATCGGGCAGGGTGAGACCGACGCCAACGTCGGTTCGGGCGTCGTCCCCGTCACGCTGAAGATCACCGACACGAGCGGCCTCTAGCGGTCCCTGCGGGCGGCCGCGGCGGGCTCGGGTGCCGCTCGCGAAATAGGCGTCAACGCCGAGGGTGACTCCAGTTCGAGAGCGGTGCCCTAGTGCGACGAATCGTCGTCGTGCCGGCCGAAGACGTCGTCGCGATAGCCGATGACGAAGTACAGGGCGGCCGCCGAGAACACCGCGCCCGAGATGAAGGCGACGTTGGCGGCGGTGCCGAAGTTCCGCTTCTGATTGAAGTCGCTCTGCGCTTCCGCGCGCGTGGCGCCCGAGGGCGTCAGCTGTGACAGCACCCCCAGAAATCCACCCGCGGCGAAGGACAGTCCCGCCAGCGAAGCCGAGGCCGCCGCGGCCTTGGCCGGCCACAGCCGTCGCCGGGGCAGGTTCGCCTCCGTCAGCGTGACGCCCAGGTCGCGCCCCGGGAACACCTCGACCGACGACGTCCAGGGGAAGCGGCCCTCGGCCTCGACGCGCACCTTGTGCTTGCCCGCCAGCAGCGTGCCCGAGATCAGCGGCGTCACGCCCAGGTAGGCGTTGTCGATGGACACCCGGGCCCCCGCTGGATCGGACGTCAGCTGGATCCGTCCCGGCTCAATCCGCGGCTTGAACAGCTCCTCCGTGGCCACCTGCACCACCGGGATCAGGTCCTTGACCGTCCCCTCGACCAGGCGGAAGACGTGGTTCTCGACCCGGTTCGTTTCCACGTTGTTGAGGTTCAGGTTGAACAGGTACTGGCGGCCGCGGATGCCCACGCTGCCGGCCACGATGCGGCGCACGCCCAGGGAGACGGCGGCCCGTCCCAGGCAGGCGAGATCGTCGGCGCAGGCCTGGGCGCGCTGCTCGCTCTCCAGGCCCAGCCGCGCCCTGAACTCCTCTCGCCCGGCCATCTCGACGCCGCGGTGCTGCGCGATGGTGGCGATGATGATCTCGGTCAGGTTGTCGGCCAGCTCGGCGTCGTGCTCGCTGGTGCCCAGGACGACGACGGCCAGCTTCTCGGCGCGGGCGGGCGTGGCCTCCTGGGCGCGCGCCGGCGGCGCCAGGGCGAGGCCCGCCCCGCAGGCGAGCCATCCGCACACGATCGAGCGCCGCAGCCCTCTCATGAGGCGGAGGCTCCGCAGGCGCCGGTCAGGCACTTGCCCGACTTGCAGGCAGCGTTCGATGAACAGGGGGTGCCGTCGGGGAGTGACTTGTTCGGCAAGCAGAACGGCACGCCCAGCGGGGCCCCGCAGAAGCCGTCGCCGCCGATCCAGCGATCGCCCCCGGCCGCGGTCGGCGCGGCACAGTCAGCGTCGGTCGCGCAGGGCGCCGAGCAGATGGCCGGTTGACCGGGCAGAGTGGGGTTGCACGTCAGGTCGCCCACGCAGTTGCTGTCGGCGGTGCAGGGCAGGCCGAAGTAGCCGGGGAAGCAGACCGGCGGTCCGGCCACCGCGCCGGAGGGCAGGCAGGTGTGTCCCACGCCGCCGCGCTGGGGGCACCGCCCGTCGGCCGGGCAGGGCAGCAGGCAGGTTCCCACGGCGTCGTCGGCATTGAAGCGGCTGCAGATCTCGGCCGCGTTGCGCTTCTGGCAGTCCAGGGTGGTCTTGCAGATGGAGCCCCGGTAGGAATCGGGGGTCTGGCAGTAGCCGGGCTCGGCGGGCGCGCCCGGGTTCTTCACGCACGAGAACTTCCCCTGCACGCCGTCGTACAGGGTGCAGTCCGTGTCGCTGTTGCAGGCGGTGGTGCAGATCTTGTAGCCGATGCCGTTGTCGACGCAGCTGCCCAGCATGCAGTCGATGGCATCGTCGCAGGTGAACCCCAGCAGGCCCGGGATGCAGACGGCCGGGGCGATATCGGTCGAGACCTTCCTGTAGCAGAGGAAGTTCGGCGGGCAACGCAGGTTCGAGTCGCAGTTCGGCACGCAGATGTCGGGCGGGTGCGCCGAGGCCGAGATGACGTCCTGCAGGCAGGCCTCGCCGGGAGAGCACGAGGTGCCGTTCGCCTTGCAGCCGGTCTGTAGACAGAACATGTGGTCCAGCTGCAGGTCGGGCGCCTGCGGATAGATCGTCTGCGACAGGAACGACGTCGCGCACGCCGAGCGCACGGGATCGCGGCAGTCCTCGTTGCGGCTGCAGGGATTCAGCGTCGTGCACACACCCTCGTCGGCCAGCAGATCGGTGCGATAGCAAGCCAGGCCGGATTGCCCGCAGGCCTTGCCGGTCAGATCGTCCGACGGACGACAGGCAGGCAGCTGGATGCCCGAGTCGAGACAGACGCTGCCGTCCATCGCCGACAGGGGGACGTCGCAGGTCTGCGCGCAGAAGTCCGTGGCGCCCAGCTGGCGCGCGGCGAAGCAGGCCATGGGGCGGCCCGTGTTGTCGGTCCCGCACCCTGGCTCGGGCGCGGCGGTGTCGCAGGCGAACACGCGGCGATCGAACTCGGCCGGATCCACCCGGCAGGCGGTGACGAGGCCGCACAGCACGCCCAGCGCGCCCACGGCCAGCCCGCGCCGGTCGGTCCGCCGCGCCCCCCTGTGCCGCCCCCCCTTCGCCCGCAGACTCACTTGATCATGCTTTCGATGAACACGGCGTCCGGGGCATTGGGTTCTATCTCCAGGTAGCGGCGGTAGTTGTCTTTCGCCTGCGCGACGCTGCCTGCGCGCATGTAGCACTTGCCAAGGAACTTGTACACGGGCGCCGCCTTCGGGGCGGCGCGCTTGGCCTCCTCGCCCTTGCGGCAGGCCTGGGCCGCGTCGCCCTGCGCCAGCAACTTCTCGCCTTCGGCGATGGTGTCGCGGGCGCTGCGGGGGGACGGGGCGGCCCGGTCGTCGGGCGACGCTTCGGGGGCCGGGGCCGGCGCCACCGGTGCGGGGGCGACGACGGCCGCTTCACCGGCGCCTTCGGGCGACGCCGCGGTGGCGCCCCGGGCGGGTCGCGGGGCCGAATGGGGCGCGGCCTGCTTGCGACGCGCCGGACGATCATGGTTCGACACGGTCTCGTCTGACGCCTTCTCTTCCGCGGGTGGGGCGATGGGCGCGGGGGCGGGTCCTGCGGCCGGGGCTGCCGGAACGACCGGCATGGGGGCCGCCGGCGCCGGGCCAGCCGGCGCGGTTGCGGCGGCGCGCGCCGGGCCCAGCTCTGCGACGCCGGGGCCTCCGGCCAGCTGAGGGCCGGCCAGGTGGCGCGAGATCACCACCGCCGTCAGCAGCACCAGCGCCGCCCCGACCAGGCCGATGACCAGCGGCTTCTTCGACGGACGCGCCGACGGCAGCGGCATCACGGGCGTCGCCGACGGCGTGATGGGGCGGTTGCTGCGCGCCGCCCCCGGCGGACCCGACCCCAGCGACAGCGTCTGCGCGTTGGCGAAGGCCCGCCGGGCCAGCCCGTCGGTGAGCACCCGGTGCAGCTCCTCGCGAAAGATGGCCGCCGTGGCGGGCCGCAGCTCTCGACTCTTGGCCAGGCCGCGCAGGATCAGGTCGTCCAGGTCGCGCGGGATCGCCCCGTCCCCACGGCGGCTGCTGGGCAGCGCGGGCTCGTCGCTGAGGTGCCGGCTGACGATGCCGATGGGGGTGGCGGCGCGGAAGGGCACGTCGCCGGTGGTCATCTGGTACAGGATCACGGCGGCCGAATAGAGATCGGTGCGGCCGTCCAGTGGCTCGCCGCGCGCCTGTTCGGGCGACATGTACTCCGGCGTGCCGCAGACCAGGCCCTGCACCGTCAGCATCTGGGCGTCCGCCGCCACGCTGTCCTCGCTGACGGCCTTGGCGATGCCGTAGTCGCACACCTTCACGAAGTCCGGCTCGTCACGCCGCTCGATCAGCATGATGTTGCTGGGCTTGAGGTCGCGATGGATCAGCCCGTGCGCGTGGGCCTCGTCCAGGGCGGCGAAGACCTGCGACATGATGTGCACCATGCGCGGCACGGGCAGCGGGAACTCGTCGCGGATGACCTGCGCCAGATCCCGGCCGGACAGCAGCTCCATGGCGATGAACAGCGTGCCGCCGCTGTCCTGCCCCGACTCGATGATCTGCACGGAGTTCGGATGGTTCAGCCGCGCGGCGCTCTTGGCCTCACGCTGGAACCGCCGCACCAGCTTGTCGTCGCCCATCAGGTGCGGATGCAGCACCTTCACGGCCACGGCCTTGCCCAGGGACAGCTGCTCGGCCTGGTAGACGTTTCCGGTGGCGCCGCTGCCGATCAGCCGCTCGATGCGGAAGTTGCCGCCGATGACCTGGCCGATCAGGCTTCCCGGTCCTTCCCGGCGCGTCCCGTCCGCCACGCCGCCCACGTCAGTCAGGCCTGGCTGGTCTGGCTGGCCTGCCTGGGTCAGGTCTCGTCGAGGCGTCATGGCGATGTGCATACCGGGCTCCGGGGCCCCGTCATAGGACCCCCGCTCGGTACAACGCATGATAACGCAAGCATTCCATCACCCCCAGGGCGGGACGGTGGTGGAACAAAACGACCACCGCCGCCGACGGTGGTCGTTCGCGACGCTTCCGTTACTTGTTCGGCTGCGGGGTGAGGCGGAGGTACGGGCGCACGGCCTTGAAGCCCTTCGGGAACTTCTGCTTCAGCACCTCGGGATCCTGGAGCGAGGGCACGATGACGACGTCGTCGCCGTCCTTCCAGTTCGCCGGCGTCGCCACCGAGTGGCTGTCCGTCAACTGCAGCGAGTCGATCACGCGCAGCAGCTCCTGGAAATTGCGGCCGGTGCTGGCCGGGTAGGTGAGGATCAGCCGGATCTTCTTCTTCGGGTCGATGATGAAGACCGAGCGCACCGTGGCGGTGTCGCTGGCCTCGGGGTGGATCATGCCGTACAGGGTCGACACCTTCCGGTCGGCATCGCCCAGGATCGGATAGTTCAGCTTCGTGTCCTGGGTCTGCTCGATGTCCCCGACCCAGCGCTGATGCGAGTCCACGTCGTCCACGCTGAGCGCAATGACCTTGACGTTGCGCTTGTCGAACTCGGGCTTCAGCTTCGCCACGGTGCCCAGTTCGGTGGTGCAGACCGGGGTGAAATCCTTGGGGTGCGAGAACAGCACCGCCCACTTGTCCCCGATCCACTCGTGGAACTTGATGGTGCCTTCCGTGGACTCCTGGGTGAAGTCCGGTGCTATGGAACCGAGAGTGAGGCTCATGGAATCTCCTTTGTCTTCAAAAATAGACAGCGCGTCCTGTTATACGAGCAGGACCGCGGCGCCGCCAATCTATATTCGGGCGCCAGCGGCCGGAAGAGGCAGGTCGGGCAGGGGACGTAGACCTCGCGTCGCCTCGGCCGCGCCGGCGGGGCGCCGGTGAGCCACGCCTCCCGCTTCGACTTCGTGGTGCCGGACGAGCTGGCCGGGGAGCGGCTGGACCGGGCCATGGCCCGGGTGGCGCCCGGCGTGACGCGGGGCGAGGCGCGGCGCCTGATCGCGGCCGGCGTGGTGTTCGTGGCCGGCCGGCGCACCGGCATCAGCTCGCGCGCCGTGCGCGCCGGCGAGCGGCTGCAGTGGGACGAGCCCGTGGAGGCGCCCGCGGCCCTGGTCGCCACGGGACCGGTGCCGCGCATCGTGCTGGAGCGGCCCGAGCTGTGGATGGTCGACAAGCCGGCCGGCATGCCCGTCGAGCCGACCCGCGAGGGGGCCCGCGGCACGCTGGTCGAATGGCTGCGCAGAAATCAGGGCCCCGCCTTCATCGCCCACCGTCTGGACGTCGCCACCAGCGGCCTGCTGGTGGTGGCGCGCCAGAAGCCGGCGTTGGTGGCGCTGAACGCGCTGTTCGCCGCGCATGCCATCGAGCGGGCCTATCTGGCGGTGGTCAGCCCGGCGCCCTCCTGGGAGCAGGCCACGCTGGACCAGCCGCTGGACGGCAAGCCGGCGGTCACCCATGCGCGGGTGCTCGGCCGGGCGCCGGCGGCCGCGCTGTTGCGCATCGCGCTCGAGACGGGCCGCACCCAGCAGATCCGCCGTCACCTGCGCGGGGCCGGCCATCCGGTGGTCGGCGAGACCGTCTCGGGCGCGCGGGGCGCCGGCCGCTTGCTGCTGCACGCCTTCGCGCTGGACGTCCCCCGCTGGACAGACGGCGCGTCACTGCGTGCCGTCTGCCCGCCGGGGGAAGACTTCCAGCAGCGCACGACGGCGCTGGGCCTGACCGTCCCGGACCTGGGTTCCTGAGCGGGCGTGCGCCCCGGCGGGCCCGGTGGCCTGGGTCCGGCTCGGCGGGCGCCCCCCTGCGCGGGTCGGGAGGCAGGCAACGGCCCCCCGCCGGTAGGGCCGCCTCACGATCCTCGGGCGTCCTGCCGATGGTTGCGCTGTCGTGGGTGCGCCGAGACACGTCGATCCTCCGCTGCCGCTGGGGACCCGCGAACCAAAGCGGGGTGAGACGCCGCATCGCCTGGGCCGGTTCGAGCTGATCGAGCGCATCGGGCAGGGGGGGATGGCCGAGGTGTTCCGCGCCGCGGTGACCGGCCCGGAGGGGTTCCGTCGCGAGCTGGTCGTGAAGCGCGTGCTGCCGCAGCTGTCGGGCCGTGCCCGCTTCACGCAGATGTTCGTCAACGAGGCCAAGATCTCCGCGCTGCTGGCCCATCCGAACATCGTGCAGATCTTCGAGTTCGGGGAGGCGGGCGGCTCGTACTTCATCGCCATGGAGAGCGTGCGCGGCGTGACCTTGCGCGACGTGCTGATCCGGCTGCGGGAGCAAGGGCGCACCATGCCGGTGGTCGCCGCCGCCGAGATCACCAGGGAGACGCTGGTGGCGCTCGACTACGCCCACAGCCTGCGCGACGGCGAGGGGCGGCCGCTGGAGATCATCCACCGCGACGTCTCGCCCTCGAACATCATGCTGGCCGAGACCGGCGTGGTGAAGGTCCTGGACTTCGGCATCGCCCGCGCCGCCGACATGATCGCCGACGACGACGGTGAGGTGGTGAAGGGGAAGATCGCCTATTTGGCGCCCGAGCAGATCGCCTGCCGCGCCATCGATCGCCGCGCCGACCTGTTCGCCGCCGGGTGCGTGCTGCACGAGATGCTGACCGGACGGGTGATGTTCCGGGCGCAGAACAACCTGCAGCGGAAGCTGGAGCTGCTGGCCGAGAAGTCGTTGCCGCCCTCGGCGTGGAATCCTGACGTGCCCCCCGCCGTCGACGAGATCGTTCGCCGCGCCACCGAGCGGGACGCCGAGCTGCGCTACGCCTCGGCCGCGGACATGATCCTCGACCTCGAGAATTACCTGGCCTCGTTCCGTTCCAGCAACCGGGCCGTGCTGCGGCTGATCCGGTCCCTCGACGAGCAGGCCGACCCGGAGACGCCCGAAGTGGTGGTGCCGTCCGGTTTGCCGGTCGGTCCGCCGCAGACCGCGGTGACGTCGCCCGAGCGCCCCGCGGCGCGCGGGCACGGGCCCGCGCGTCTCACCGGCGGACTGTCGGCGGTCGATCGGTCTTACGGAGGGGGCGGCACCGGCGCGGGGACGTTCTCCGGGACGGCCAGCGCCCCCGGCGCAGGCACCATGACCATGGCGGGCCGGCTGGGTTACGCGGGCAACGAAGAGCGGGAGCGCTTCTCGCGCGCCAGGCACGGCCGGCAATTTCTGGTGCTGCTGCGCTGGCTGGCCGCTTGCGCGGCGGTGGCGGCGCTGGGACTGGGCGTGCGCAGCTACGTGGCGGGCCGCGCGGCGGCGGTGACGCAGCAGAGCGCTCCCCCGCAGGCGAGCGCGGCGCCGGACAGCGAGGTCCACCCGCCGCCGCCCGCCGCAGACAGACCCGAGAAGAAAGGCGCCGACAAGCCCAAGCACCGCCCCTCCCGGACCCCGAGCGCAAAGCGCGGTCCCCACCATCCGTGAGGGGAGGGTGCCCCGAGACGACCGCGAGGCGGCGTCGGGCGGCGCGCTAATGACGAGGGCGCGGGTGCGGGTGCCTCAGGTGGTAATGCTGCACCTGACGCCAGATTCCGGCGCCCAGCAGACAGGCGATGACGACGGTGAAGATCATGCCCACCGATGCGGCCGCATCGGCCGTGACCCCCATCGAGTCCAGCGCCCAGATGACGGCCAGGACCACCGACAGTGCCAGTCCGGAAATGATCAGCATGGGAGAACCTCCTTGCTGGCAACCTGCCTCTGGGATGCGATTCGTCAACCTGATGTCTCCGGCTGGAAGCGGCATCGCCGACGCGCCGGGCCGTCCGGGCCGCGCCCCGCTCAGCCGGAAAGCGTGACGAACGTCCTGATCGCCGCCAGCACCGCCGCGTTGGATTCCTCGACGGCCGCCCGCTGGCTCTTGGCGCGGGAGCTCTCCAGGGAGTGATCGCCGCCGGGCACCACGAACAGGGTGCTGGGCGCGCGCATCTGTGCCCGCACCAGCTCCAGCTCCTCCAGGGGGCACAGGTCGTCGTTCGTGCCCTGGACGAACAGGATGGGCACCCGCAGCGCCAGCAGGACCTGGTCGCGGCGGGCGCCCGACGAGCCGGAGATCAGCGGATAGCCCAGGCAGATGACGCCGTCGACCGCCTGCTCAAGGGCCAGGTGGCAACCCATCCGCGAGCCCATCGACTTGCCGATCAGGAACACCCGGTCGGCGTGGGGGTGGGCCCGCCGCGCCTGGGCCAGCGCCTCGGCGTGGGCGGCCAGCAGGACGGGGGCGCGATCCGGCAGGCGGCGGCCCGCCTTCATGTACGGATAGTCGAACGTGACCACGTCGCCCACCGTGGCCAGGCGGTCCCGCCAGGCCTGCATCCAGGCCGAGGTGGAGGGCGCCCCCGCGCCCGGGGCGAACAGGAAAAGCGGTGCGCTCACGGAACGAAACCCTACACCGGGCCCGGGGCGAACCGAGCGCCCACCCCGCCGGCGTGCTATGGGAAGCGCGCCTCATGAAGCCGGCGGGGATCGCGACTGGCCGGCCCGCGGGCCGGTCTTCTGGACCGTGGCAGCTGGTCTCGCCCGACCATGTGCCGGCCACGCTGTTCGCGCGGCGGAAGTTCTGGGCCGAGCAGTTCGGCACCGCGCCGGTCCTGCCCATGTCGGCCGCCGAGATGGAGGCGCTGGGCTGGGAGTGCTGCGACGTCGTGCTGGTCACGGGCGACGCCTACGTCGATCACCCCAGCTTCGGCGCTGCCCTGGTCGGTCGCCTGCTGGAGGCCCAGGGATTTCGCGTCGGCATCATCGCGCAACCGGACTGGCGTTCGGCGCAGCCCTTCGGGGCCCTGGGGCGGCCGAACCTGTTCTGGGGGGTCACCGCCGGGAACATGGACTCGATGGTGAACCGCTACACGTCCGACAGGCGATTGCGTTCGGACGACGCCTATTCGCCGGACGGGCAGGGGGGCCTGCGCCCGGATCGGGCGGTCACCGTGTACGCGCAGCGGTGCCGGGAGGCCTTCGGCGACGTGCCCATCGTCCTGGGCGGCATCGAGGCCAGCCTGCGCCGCATCGCCCACTACGACTACTGGTCGGACGCCGTGCGCCGCTCGGTGCTGCTGGACGCGCGCGCCGATCTGCTGGTGTACGGCAACGGCGAGCGCGCCATCGTCGAGATCGCCCACCGCCTGGGCGCGGGCGAGCCGGTCGAGACCATCACCGACGTGCGCGGCACCGCCTTCGCCCGGAGGACGCCGCTGCTGCCCGAGGGCTGGCGCGAGGTCGATTCGCGAACGGTGGACACGCCGGGCCCGGTCGAGGCGCCGGCGAACCCCTACGCCGAGACCGGCAGCGCGGCCCCCGCCGGCGAGGCGGGCTGCGCGCCAGCACCGCTGGTGGCGTTGCGGCGTCCCGCGGGTGACGGTCAGCAGGCCTCCTCCAAGAAGACCGTCGGCGACCGCACGCGCACCGTCATCCGCATGCCCGACTTCGCCGCGGTGACGAGCGACCCGGTGCTGTACGCGCACGCCTCGCGCATCCTGCACCTCGAGTCGAACCCGGGGAACGCGCGGGCGCTGGTGCAGCGTCACGGTGATCGCGACGTGTGGCTGAATCCGCCGCCGCTGCCGCTCTCCAGCGCCGAGATGGACCGCGTGTACGAGCTGCCCTACACGCGCCGCCCGCACCCGTCCTACGGCGACCGGAAGATCCCCGCCTACGACATGATCCGCTTCTCGGTGACGATCATGCGGGGCTGCTTCGGCGGCTGCACCTTCTGCTCGATCACCGAGCACGAGGGGCGGATCATCCAGAATCGCTCCGAGGCCTCGGTGCTGCGCGAGATCGGCGAGGTGCGGGACAAGGTTCCCGGGTTCACCGGCGTCATCTCGGATCTGGGCGGCCCCACGGCGAACATGTACCGCCTGGCCTGCAAGGATCCGATGGTCGAGGCCGCCTGCCGGCGACCTTCGTGCGTGTTCCCCGGGATCTGCCCCAACCTGAACACCGATCACTCGTCGCTGATCGGGCTCTACCGCAAGGCGCGCGCGCTGCCCGGCGTGAAGAAGGTGCTGGTGGCGTCGGGGTTGCGCTACGACCTGGCGGCCACCTCACCCGAGTACGTGAAGGAGCTGGCCACGCATCACGTGGGCGGCTACCTCAAGATCGCGCCGGAGCACACGGAGAGCGGACCTCTCTCGAAGATGATGAAGCCAGGCCTGGGCGCCTACGACCGCTTCAAGGCGCTGTTCGATCGCTACTCGCGCGAGGCGGGCAAGGAGCAGTATCTGATCCCGTACTTCATCGCCGCGCACCCGGGCACGACGGACCAGGACATGCTGGCGCTGGCCCTGTGGCTGAAGAAGAACGGCTTTCGCGCCGATCAGGTGCAGGCGTTCCTGCCCTCCCCCATGGCGACGGCCACGGCGATGTATCACACCGGCCGCAACCCGCTGCGCCCGCTTCGCCGCGCCACCGCCGAAGAGGTGGCCGTTCCCCGCGGCATGAAGGTCCGCCGCCTGCACAAGGCCTTCCTCCGCTATCACGACCCGGCCAACTGGCCGACCCTGCGCGACGCCCTTCGCCGCATGGGTCGCGCCGAGCTGATCGGTCCGGCGCCGCACCACCTGGTGCCTCTGCATCAGCCGTCCGGTCGGGCCATGCCGCCCGCCGAAGGCAGCTTCCGTACCCAGCACGTCCGCGCCCACACGACCACCCGCCGCCGCTGATCGCGCCGGGCCGGCGTGGCTCAACCCTCGTTGCAGAGGATGCCGGTCACCGTGCCGTCGACGGTGGTGCTGCACCCGCAGTCCGCCGGCAGATACCAGCTGCCGGTCTGCTCCACGTACGCCTCGATGATCTCGAACATGCAGCCGCAGTCGTTGCACCCGCCGCGGGGCAAGCAGTTGTGGACCCGCTTCGCGCCGTTGAAGCTACCCTCGGCGCAAAACTCGTCCCGGCCACACGCCGGGAACCCCAGGCCGCAGGCCACCCCTGCCTCGACGACCGCCGCGTCGACCGGCAAGGGCCCCGGGGGTGCCACGGTTCCGCCGGTTCCGCTGCCGCCTGCTCCCGTCAAGCCGCCCGACGCCCCGGTGAGGCCTCCGCCCCCCGGCATCCCTCCTGTACCCTGGGGCGGGGGCACCGACTTTCCGCTGCCGCAGCTCGCGAGGGCCACCACCACCAGCGCAGCAAACGTCCGCCTCATGGCCCCATGGTATCAGCGAACCGCCCGCCCGCGGCGCGGGCCGCAGTCGCGGCCCCATCGCGGGGAGAGGCCCGCCGCGGTCAGGCGGAGCGGCCGGAAGGAATGTCCCGGGCGGTCGGCGCGGCGCCGTCCGCCCTCCGAAGATCCGGCCCGAGGGACGAGGTCCCCCTGGCGCGTCCTCAGTGGTTCCGCAGCTCGCGGAACTCGCGGCTGGCGCGCAGCTTCTTCAGCGCCTTCGACTCGATCTGGCGGATGCGCTCGCGGGTCAGGTCGAACTCCTCGCCCACCTGCTCCAGCGTGTGATCCGAGCGCTCGCCGATGCCGAACCGCATGCGCAGGATCTTCTCCTCGCGCGGGGTCAGGGTGGCCAGCACGCGCCGGGTCTGCTCGGACAGGTCCGCCGCCACCAGCGCGTCGGCCGGCGAGATGGCGTCCTTGTCCTCGATGAAGTCGCCCAGGCGTGCGTCCTCGTCAGTGCCCACCGGCGTCTCCAGGGACACGGTGGTCTTGGAGATGCGCAGCAGCTGGCGGACCTTCTCCACGGGCATGCCCATGTCGTCGGCCAGCTCCTCGACCAGCGGATCGCGGCCCAGCTTCCGCACCAGCGCGTGCGTGGTGCGCGTCAGCTTGTGCAGCGACTCGTTCATGTGCACGGGGATGCGGATGGTGCGCGCCTGATCGGCGATGGCCCGCGTGATGCCCTGGCGGATCCACCAGGTGGCGTAGGTCGAAAACTTGAAGCCCCGGCGGTAGTCGAACTTCTCGACGGCGCGCATGAGCCCGATGTTCCCCTCCTGGATCAGGTCCAGGAACAGCAGACCGCGGTTCGCGTATTTCTTGGCGATGGCCACCACCAGGCGCAGGTTCGCGCGGATCATCTCGGCCTTCGCCTTCTCCCCGGCGTGCTCGCCGTCGGCGATCTCCTGCACGGTCTCGCGCAGCATCACCTCTTCCATGCCGGCGTCCGACTCGATCTGACGCAGCTGCCGGCCGTACTCGACCGACTGCTCGAGGATCTTCTCCAGCTCCTCGACGCGCAGGCCGAGCTTGCGGGTCAGGGCCTGGCGGCGCACCGGCGAGGCCCGCACCTGGCGGACCGTCTTGCGCAGCTCGGACAAACTCATACCCGCGCGCGCCTCGCACTCGTTGATCTGCCGGCGGCAGCCGTCCAGGCGCTGCACGTACATCTTCAGCTGATCCAGGATGGGGCCGACCCGCTCCTTGCCCAGGCGGATGTCGAGCAGCGCCTGAAACAGCTCCTCCGAGCTGGCGGCGACCTTCTGATCGAAGCGCGTCTTCACGGCGGCGGTGGGGCGCTTGGGCGCCGACTCCAGCAGCTTCTGGTGCTTCCGGAAAATGCGGCCGATGTTGTCGAGCGCCTTGCAGACGCGCTCGGTGTGCCAGGCCTCGTCGAAATCGGGATCCTGATCGTCCGCGTCGCGGGTGACCTCGGTGACGCGGATCTTCGCCTTGCGAAGCTGGTTGCCGAGATCGAGGATCTCGTTCACCGCCACGGGCGCGCGCAACACCGCCTTCAACACGCGGTGCTCGGCGTCCTCGATGCGTCGTGCCAACGCGACCTCGCCTTCGCGGGTCAGCAGCGCGATCGAGACCATCCCGCGCAGGTACATCCGGACTGGGTCGTGAGCATCGCCGGCCTCGTCGGCGTCCTCGGTGGCGACCGCCACCTCGGGCACCGGGGGCGCAGTATCCGCGGGAGCGGCTATTTCTTCCTCTTGATTTTCGTCTAGTTCTGGACCAAGCGAGCTCATCGGAGGCGACACTTTGAAGTGAGTTTTGTCTCTTGTCGAGAACAAAAGCGTTGGCTTTTCAAGACTTCGACAGGAAAAAGGGCAACCGGCCAACGGAACTGTTAACGCGATTGGTCGGAAACCCGATTTTCGAGGGCGCGGCGCCCGGTCGGCGGACCTCCCGCTCCCGTCGGTGACGGGCGGGGGGACCGCTTCAGCGCGGGTCGTCCGGCCGGGTCCCGGGAAGATTTCGTCGCTGCCCCGCGATATGGCAAAGGGGTATGACAAAGTCGCATCCGTGAGCGAGCACGCGCCCGAAAACCCCATGGCCCCCGCATCCGCCGATGGCGGCGTCGTCTCCCCGGGGGGAGCGCGTCCCCTGCCCGGAGCCGTCTGGCTGTTCGGCGCCGCCAGCCTGCTGAACGACGTCTCCAGTGACGCGGCGTTTCCCCTGCTGGGACCGTTCCTGACCACGCTGGGCGCGCCCATGCAATTCGTGGGGTTGGCGCTGGGAGCGGCGGAGACGCTGGCCGTCGGCTTGAAGATCGTGGTCGGGCGGGCGTCTGACCGCTGGCGCCGGCGACCGCTGGTGGTTGGCGGCTATCTGCTGCCGGTCGTCGGCCGGGGCCTGCTGGCGCTGGCCAGCCATCCCTGGCACGTGCTGGTCGCGCGCACGCTGGATCGAGCGGGCAAGGCCATCCGCTCCGGACCGCGCGACGCCATGCTGGCCGACGTCGTCGATTCGCGCGATCGGGGCAGGGCCTACGGGTTCACCCAGGCGATGGACCACGTGGGCGCCGCCATCGGTCCGCTGGTCGCCAGCCTGTGCCTGGCCCGCGGCCTCTCGTTCCGCGCCACCTTCGCGCTGGCGGCGGCCATCGGCGTGCTGGCGCCGTTGCTGCTCGCGCTGCGCCTCCCCGAGGTTCCGCGCGTGGCGCCCCCGTCGGCGGCGCCCGACACGGGGCAACCGGCGGCGGCGCGCGCGCGGGCCGGGGGGGCCCTGCTGGTCTACCTGGTCCCTGTGGGGCTGTTCGCGTTCGCGAACTCGTCGGACGCCTTCATCCTGATTCGCGCCGGTCAGCTGGGCTGGACGCCCGCCACGCTGCCCCTGCTGTGGTTGGGGCATCACCTGATCAAGGCGTTGACCACGGCCGCCGGAGGGCTGCTGTCCGATCGCGTGCCGCGCTGGACCTTGATCGCCGGCGGCTGGCTGGCCTATGGCCTGACGTACTGGGGCTTCTCGCTGGCCCGTACGCCCGCGCAGCTGGCCCTCCTGCTGGCGGCGTACGCGCTGTATCACGGGCTGGCCGAAGGCACCGAACGCGCCTTCGTGTCCGATCTGGCCGGCTCGGGAAAGCGCGGCGCGGCGTTCGGGCTCTATCACGGGGTCGTCGGCGGCGCCGCCCTGCCGGCCGGGATGCTGATGGGCCGCGTGTGGGATCACTGGGGCGCCGGGGCCGCGTTTCGGGTGGAGGCTGTATTCGCGCTGGTCGCCGGGGTCGTGCTGGTCGCCCTGGTCCTGGCTGGACCTTTGCGGCCGGCGGGGCGGTTTCCTGCACGGATCACAAAAAGACGGTAAATTCCGCTGTCCGCATGATTCACATTACCGACGACCTTCGCATTGAAAAGATCCGTCCCCTGGTCCCGCCGGCCATCTTGATGGAGAACTTGCCCATCACCGAGCGCGCCTCGACGACCGTCGCGGGCGGGCGACAGGCCATCCAGCGCGTGCTGCGCGAGGAGGACGATCGCTTGATCGTCATCGTGGGGCCCTGCTCGATCCACGACGTGAAGGCGGCGCTGGAGTACGGCGCCCGGCTGAAGAGCGTGGCCGATCGCCTGGCGCAGGACCTGCTGGTGGTCATGCGCGTGTACTTCGAGAAGCCGCGCACGACGGTGGGCTGGAAGGGGCTGATCAACGACCCGCGCCTGGACGGCTCGTTCGCCATCAACGAAGGGCTTCACGTCGCGCGCAAGCTGCTGCTGGATCTGGCCGAGACCGAGCTGCCCACCGGCTGCGAGTTCCTGGACACCATCACGCCGCAGTACATCGCCGACCTGGTCAGCTGGGGCGCCATCGGCGCGCGCACCACCGAGAGCCAGGTGCACCGCGAGCTGGCCTCCGGGCTGTCGGTGCCGGTCGGCTTCAAGAACGGCACCGACGGGAACGTTCAGATCGCGATCGACGCCGTCCAGGCCGCCAGCCGGCCGCACCATTTCCTGTCCGTGACCAAGCAGGGGCTGTCGGCGATCGTCGCCACACGCGGCAATCCCGACGGTCACGTCATCTTGCGCGGGGCGGGGGGGCGGCCCAACTACGGTCCCGACGACGTGGCCGGCGCCACCGCGGCGCTGGCGAAGGCGGGCCTGCGGCCGCAGGTTTTGATCGACTGCAGCCACGGCAACAGCCGCAAGGATCCCACCCGCCAGCCGCAGGTGGCGCACGAGATCGCCACCCAGCTGGCGGGCGGCGCCCGCGCCATCGTCGGCGTGATGATCGAGAGTCATCTGCTGGGCGGGCGGCAAGAACCCGCCGCGGGGAAGCCCCTGACGTACGGGCAGAGCATCACCGACGCCTGTCTGGCCTGGGACGACACCGTCCCGGTGCTGGAGGAGCTGGCCGGCGCGGTGCGGACGCGGCGGCGGGCGAGGGCCTGATGCTGACCGCGACGGGCGACCTGCGCATCAAAGGCATCCGGGCCCTCATCTCGCCCGAGGTGCTGGTGGACGAGCTGGCCACCGACGAGAAGGCCGCGCGCCTGATCGAGAACGCCCGCCAGGCGGTGGGGGCCATCCTGCGCCGCACCGACGATCGTCTGCTGGTGGTGGTGGGGCCGTGCTCGATCCACGACGTGACCGCGGCGCTGGACTACGCGCGCCGGTTGAAGACGGTGGCCGACCGGCTGGCCAAGGACCTGTTGATCGTCATGCGGGTGTACTTCGAGAAGCCGCGCACCACCGTCGGGTGGAAAGGGCTGATCAACGACCCCCACCTGGACGGGTCGTTCGCGGTGAACCAGGGGCTGCGCATCGCCCGCACCCTGCTGCTCGACGTGGCCCGGCTGGGGCTGCCGGTCGGCTGCGAGTTCCTGGACACCATCACGCCGCAGTACATCGCCGATCTGGTCAGCTGGGGCGCCATCGGCGCGCGCACCACCGAGAGCCAGGTGCACCGCGAGCTGGCCTCGGGCCTGTCGGTGCCGGTGGGGTTCAAGAACGGCACGGACGGCAACGCCCAGATCGCCATCGACGCGGTCCAGGCCGCCAACCACCCCCACAGCTTCCTGGGCGTCACCAAGCAGGGGCTGTCGGCCATCGTCGCCACGCACGGGAACCCCGACTGTCACGTCATCCTGCGCGGCGCCGCCTCGGGCCCGAACTATCAGGCGGCGTCGGTGGCGAAGGTCTCCAGCGCCCTGGAGCGCGCCGGCCTGCTGTCGCGCGTGATGATCGACTGCAGCCACGGCAACAGCGGCCGCGATCCGGCGCGCCAGCCGGACGTGGCCCGCGACGTGGGCATGCAGCTGCGCGGTGGTTCGAAGTCGATCGCCGGCGTGATGCTGGAGAGCCACCTGGTGGGCGGCCGCCAGGATGCGCCGTCCGGCCCCGGCGCGAAGCTGGTGTACGGGCAGAGCATCACGGACGCCTGCCTGGCGTGGGACGCGACCGTTCCCGTGCTGGAAGCGCTGGCCGAGCACGTGCGCACCGCGCGGGCCCATAAATGAGTGACCCGCTGCGGGCCACGCTGCTGGTCAGCTGCCACGATCGAACGGGCCTGGTGGCGGCGCTGTCGCAGTTCGTGTTCGCGAACGAGGGCAACATCCTCGACGCCGATCAGCACGCCGAGGCCGAGACGGGGCTGTTCTTCATGCGCCTGGTGTGGGACGTGGCGCGCTTTCGCCTGGACCGCCAGCAGACGGCGGCGGGGCTGGCCGACCTGGGCAGGCAGTTCGATCTGCGCTACGAGCTGACGTACTCCGATCAGCGGCCCAAGGTGGCGCTGTTCGCCAGCAAGGCGCCCCACTGCCTTTACGACCTGCTGCTGGCGCATCAGCTCGGTGAGCTGCGGGCGGACCTGGCCATGGTGGTCTCGAATCACCGGGACGTGGCCTCGGTGGCCGGGCACTTCGGCGTGCCCTTCGTGCACACGCCCATCGACGCGCGCGACAAGGCGTCGGGCGAGGCGCTGCAGCAGGCCACGCTGGCCCAGGCGGGCGTCGATCTGGTGGTGCTCGCGCGCTACATGCAGATCCTGTCGCCCCAGTTCGTCAGTCGCTGGCCGTCCCGGATCATCAACATCCACCACTCGTTCTTGCCGGCCTTCGTGGGGGCGAAGCCCTATCACCAGGCCAAGGCGCGCGGCGTGAAGGTCATCGGCGCCACCGCGCACTACGTGACCAGCGAGCTGGATCAGGGACCGATCATCGACCAGGACGTGTGCCGGGTCAGCCACCGCGACGAGGTGGAAGATCTGGCGCAGAAAGGTCGCGAGCTGGAGCGCCAGGTGCTGACGCGCGCCGTGCGGGCGCACCTGGATCGCCGCGTGCTGGTCTCGGGCAACCGGACCATCGTCTTCGTCTGACGTTGGGTGGCGGTCAGTTCACCGGCGAGGAAGACCCGCCGTCGCTGTCGGGGCCGCTGTCCAGTTCGTCGTCGCTGCCGGGCGTGACGATGCGATAGTTACCGGACAGCCAGTTGCCCAGATCGGCGGCTCGACAGCGCGTCGAACAGAACGGCAGGGGCGGGCGCGTCGCGGCGTCGCGGGTGGAGTCCATCTTCGAGTGGCGGTCGGGCGCCGTGAAGGCGCGCTTGCAGGTGGGACAGATCATCGCAGGAGCTCCTATCCGGCGGGGGTCGTTGCAGAGGGGGGGGGAATTCCAGAATCATTCATACGATACATCGCGATACATCGGAGATGGGCGTCGGTCCGTGATCGGTATAGTCTGCCCGCAACGGTGGCAACGATCGACGCCGATGAAGAGCACCGCCTGGCCGCGGTGACCGCCTACGCGATCCTGGACACGCCCTCCGAGGTGGCGTTCGATCGCCTCACCCACCTGGCCAAGGAGCTGTTCGACGTGCCGATGGTGGTGCTGACGATCGTCGATCGCGAGCGCCAGTGGTTCAAGTCGCGCTACGGCATCGACCTGGAGCAGACGCCGCGAGACATCTCGTTCTGCGCGCACGTGATCCGCCAGTCGGGCGTCTTCGTGGTGGAGGATGCGGCGGCCGATCCGCGCTTCGCGACGAACCCGCTGGTGGTGGGGCCTTCGCGCGTCCGCTTCTACGCCGGCGCGCCCTTGATCTCGGCCGGGGGCGCGCGCCTGGGCGCTTTCGGGATCCTCGATCGCCGCCCCCGCCAGCTCGACGAGGTGCAGCGCCGCCTGCTGCTTCAGCTGGCCGCCACGGCGATGGACGAGATCGCGCTGCGCTCGGTGGTGCAGTCTCTGGCGGCCGGCGCGGGCGGCGCCGCCCGGGCCTCGTTCGACATCTATCGCCGCCTCCGCTTCATCACCGAGCAGCTGCCGGCCATCCTGTGGACCACCGATCGCGAGCTCATCTTCACCTCGGCGACAGGCGCCGGGCTGACGGCCATGGGCCGCTCCCCCGCCGACGTGGTGGGGCAAAGCCTGGCCGAGTTCGTGGGCACGACGCCGGACGCCTGGCGGCACGTGGCCGCGCACCGGGCCGCGGTGGAGGGTCGGGGCAGCTCGACGGACGTCTGGTTCCAGGGGCGCGCCTACCAGACGCGCGTCGATCCACTACGAGACGAACAGGGGGAAATCGTGGGCAGCATCGGCGTGGCGCTGGACATCACGGATCGGGTGCGATCGGAGGAGGCAGTCCGCCAGAGCGAGGCGCGCTATCGCATGATCGCGCGCGCCACCAACGACGTGGTGCGGGACTGGAACATCGAGACCGGCGAGTGGATCTGGAACGACGGCATCACGAACGCCTTCCAGTACCCGCGCACCGAGGTGGGCGAGTCGCTGGCCTGGTGGACCGATCACATCCATCCGGCCGACCGAGAGCGTGTGCTGGCTGGGCTGCGCGCCGCCATCGAGTCCGAGGCCACCGCCTGGAGCGACGAGTACCGCTTCCGCCGCGCGGACGGGAGCTACGCGGTGGTGCTGGATCGCGGCTTCCTGTCGCGCGGCTCGGCCGGCGGGGCGGTGCGCATGATCGCCTCGATGCTGGACGTCTCGGAGAGCCGGTCGATCGAGGCGAAGCTGATGCAAGCGGAGCGGCTGGCCTCGATGGGGACGCTGGCGGCCGGCGTGGCGCACGAGATCAACAACCCGCTGACCTACGTGATGGCCAACGTGGGCTTCGTGTCGGAGCGCTTGACGAAGCTGGCGGCGGCGGCGGCCAGCATCGAGAGCCCGGCGGGGACGGCCGGGCAGCTGGCCGAGCTGGCCTCCGCCCTGAACGAGGCGCAGGAGGGCGCGGTGCGGGTGCGGCAGATCGTGCGCGATCTGAAGGTCTTCTCGCGCAGCGACGATCACAGCGGGGCGGTGGACGTGAAGCGGCTGCTCGAGTCGTCGTTGAGCATGGTGTGGAACGAGATCCGCCACCGGGCGAAGGTGACGCGGGACCTGGGGCCCGTGCCGGCCGTCGAGGCCAGCGAGTCGCGCCTGGGGCAGGTGTTCCTGAACCTGCTCATCAACGCCGCGCAGGCCATCCAGGAAGGGAACGCCTCGGCGAACGAGATCGGCATCGCCACCGCCACCGACCGGGCGGGCCGCGCCGTCATCACCATCTCGGACACCGGCAGCGGCATCGCGCCCGAGGTGATCGAGCGGATCTTCGATCCCTTCTTCACCACCAAGCCGATCGGCGTGGGCACGGGCCTGGGGCTGTTCATCTGCCACGGCATCGTCAAGGGGCTGGGGGGCGAGCTGACCGTGGAGAGCACCGTGGGCAAGGGGAGCCGGTTCCGCGTGAGCCTGCCCGCCGCCCAGAGCGCGCTGGCGGCGGCCTCCTCGGCGCCCAGCGGCCCCATCAACGCCGCGCCGTCGCGGCGGCGCGTGCTGCTGATCGACGACGAGGTCCATCTGGCGCAAGGGCTGCAGCGCGCGCTGGCGCCGGAGCACGACGTGGTCCTGGCCACCAGCGGACACGAGGCGAAGGAGATCCTGGAGGCTGACGAGCGGTTCGACGTCATCCTGTGCGACCTGATGATGCCCGACGTGACCGGCATGGAGGTGTTCGCCTACGTGAAGAGCGCGCGGCCCCATCTGGCGGCGCGCGTGGTGTTCATGACGGGCGGGGCGTTCACGGCGCGAGCCCGGGCCTTCCTGGACGAGGTGCCCAATCGCTGCATCGAGAAGCCCTTCGAGCTGGCCCGCCTCCGCTCCGTGATCCGCGACGTGAGGACGGACTGACTGGCCGCCGCCTGGTCCGTCAGCGGGGGCGGCGGTGCTTCAGCTCGTCCAGGTGGGCGCGGGTGGCGCCGGGGGCGCCGCGGCGCAGCTCGACGGAGGCCAGCAGCGCGGTGACGGCCGCCCGGTCGTCCTCGCTGGCGATCGGTGATTGCAGCGCCCGCTCCAGGTGGATGCGGGCCTCGTCGAACCGGCGCATCTCCTCGTAGGCGCGCCCGATCAAGAAGTTGGTCAGCCACAGCTCGCCGTCGTGCTCCAGCGAGGGGCGCAGCAGGGCGGCTGCCTTCTCCAGCTGGCCCCCCTCGAGCGCGATGGAGGCGAGGCGGGCCACCGGCCAGGCCAGGAAGCTGTTCTGCAGCGCCGCCTCCTCGAAGCGACGACACGCCTCTTCCAGGTGCCCGTGGGCGTCGGCCAGCTCGGCCAGGCGGGTCTCCGCCGCGCCGAACGCCGGCGCCAGCACCCGGCAGCGCTCCCAGACGCCGCGCGCTCCGGCCTCGTCCCCCAGCGCCAGCAGGCGAACGCCCAGCTCGTACAGCGTGCGGCAGGAGCGAGGCGCCAGCTCGGCGGCGCGGCGCAACCGCTCGAGGGCGGCGCGCGGATCGCGCTCGGCCAGCGCCGCCAGCAGCCAGGGCAAATAGAACGTGGGCGCGCGGGCCGATGCCTCGTCATAGCGGCGCACGGCCTCGACCGGCGCCCCCTGGCGCTCCGCCCGCAGCCCCTCGGTCAGGCGTGCCTCGACCGGGTCGTCCTCGATGGCGACGTAGCGGGAACCGGCGAAGGCGGGCGGCTGATGAAGATCGTCGAACGGCGACGCCGGCGCCGGCTGGCGCATCGACTCGGGCCGCAGCCCCAGGCTGGCCATCGCGCCCAGGTAGAAGCCCAGCCGCCGGGGGGCGTGCGGCCGCTCCAGGCGCTCCTCGTCCACGAAGCGCGCGGCCCGTTCGATCATCGTCCGGGCCGCGTCCGGCGCCGCCAGCACCTGCTCCAGCACGGTCACCAGCTCATCGGGTGAAGCGAACAGGCGGGCCAGCTCGCGCCGGCCGGCGGCGGCGTGAGGCTCGAGGTCGGAACACACGGCCAGCACCCGGTGCGCCGCGTACTCGAGGAACTTCGAGTCCGAGCGGCACCGGTTGTACGTGGTGGGCAAGAGCGGCGACAGCCCGATGTCCAGACCGGCCACGAAGTCGTCCACGGCGTTGGCGTCCGTGGAGTCGGGGCTGAACAGCAAGCGATCTTTCAAAAGCGGCTGCGACAGCGGCTGGAACAGCGGCCGCAGCCGCTCGTGACCCTGGATGGCGAGATCGACCTGGGGATGGCGCCCCGCCACCTCCAGCAAGGCCGGCGCGAAGGCGCGCAGATCCTCCAGGTGACCGACGGCGCCGCTCCATCCGATGCGGACGCGCGGACCCGAGGGCCGCGCCGGCGCGGCCGCGTTCCAGCGATGGCTGGGGAACACGGCGCGCCGCTGGTTGACCAGCTCGAAGCGCCGCTCCAGCTCGTCGGTGGGGAACTGCAGGCAGTCCGAGTGCCGGGCCAGCTGGGGAGACAGGCTGCGCCGCACCAGATCGCTCGGCGACTCCTCGCCGGCCGGCGGGTGAAGGTGGTGATGGTTGATCTCGTAGACCGACAGCCGGCGCGCCCGCCGCCGCGAGTCCAGCATGGGCAGCAGATCGGGATCGGCCTGATCGCTCAGCACCAGCACGTCCGCGCGCAACAGCAGCGCGTGGATGGCCGGCGACAGCAGCGAGCCGCTGACCACCGACACGTTGCCCAGCTCGCCCAGCGCCCGGCAGGGCTGCACCGTTCGATAGCGGTGTTCCGCCTGGTGCCGGCCTCCGGGCGCCTCGACGTGCAGGATCGAGAGGCGTGGCCGCGCCTGCGCATCGAAGCCGGCGGCCGTCATGGTCGTCTGAGCGAGGGCGCGTCCGTCGGGTTGGGCGACGACGCCACCGGGCCGGCGGCGCGGAAGCGCGACTCCTCGGCACGGAAGTCGTCGGCGAACAGATGGTGGATCAGCGAGGCCAGCTCGGTCCCGCCGGTCCCCAGGTGCGGGGCGATGGCCTCCCGGAATTCACGCGCCGTCTGGAAGCGATCGCCGGGCTTCACCTCCAGGGCGCGGCGCAGGATGGTGCCGGCGGCCCCGGGCAGGGTATCGAGCAGGCCCAGCTCGATCAGGCCGGGCCCGGTGGCCGCCCGCACCAGCAGCTCGTAGGTGGTGCTGCCCTGGTACAGCACGGCCCCCTTCAACATGTAGTAGATGACCAGGCCCAGCGAGAACAGATCGGCGCGCGCGTCGACCGCGCCGCCGCGGGCCTGCTCGGGCGACATGAAGGTCACGTTGCCCTTCACCACGCCCGACTGGGTCTGGGTCACGCGCCCCTCGGCCTTCACGATGCCGAAGTCGAACAGCTTGACCTCGCCGCGGGCCGACACCAGCACGTTGGAGGGCGAGACGTCCCGGTGCACGATGCCCAGCGGCTGGCCGCTCTCGCTGGTCTTGGTGTGCGCGTACTCCAGCGCCTTCAGCGTCTCCGAGGCGATGTACAGGACGGACGCCAGCGGCGGCGGGCGGCCGTCCGTGGCCAGGCTCTGCTTCGTGAACCGGCCCAGGTCGCGCCCCAGGATGTACTCCTGGGCGATGAAGTATTCGTCGCCCACCTTCCCGAAGTCGAACACCGGCACGATGTTCGAGTGCACCATCGACGAGGCCAGGTTGGCCTCGTCGATGAACTGGTCGACCATGCTCGGCTCGCGCGAGTACTCGGGGCGCAGCCGCTTGATCACGAACTTTCGGCGGAACCCCTCCGCGCCGAAGGTGACGGCCGTGTAGACCTCGGCCATGCCGCCTTCGCCCAGGCGGTCGAGCAACGTGTACCGCCCGAAGGTCGCCTCGCCGGCGGGGGGACGGGGCGCCAGCTCGGTGGCGCTGTGGCTAAAGGGGCGATCGACGTTGCCGCCGGGGCTGCGCCCGGACGCCAGCGCCGGCCCGGCGCCGCGCAGAGTGCCCTGCGGTGGCCCGGGGACGGCGGGCTCGGAGGCGGTGACGGTGCCCCCCGGCGCGTGGGAACGGCGGAAGCCCAGCAGCATCGCCACACCGGCCACCAGCAGCGCCACCGCCCACAAGGTGACCTTTCGCTCCTTCGCCACGGCGTCGGCGTCGTGGGCGTTCGCCGCGCCGGAGGCGAAGGTCCACAGCGACAGCGAAGGTCCCAGCGGCGTCCGGACGGCCGCCCAGGTCCCGTCCGGCGCCTCGAGCAGGGGCGCCTTGGGGGCGGTGCCGATGGCGGAGACCAGCAACGCGCGCTCCCCGTCGGGGCCCGCATCGGCGACCACGCGGCCGTCGAGCGCCAGCGCCACCGGACCGGCCGCCTTGTCGGCGATCGTGCGCAGCGCCGCCGGGTCGACCGGCTTCGCCAGCACCAGCACGACGGGGTGCTCACGGCCGGGCACCGCCACCAGCGTGGCCGCGGCTGCGTACGGTCCGGTGCGCCCGGCCACGATCTCCGCCGCCGAATCGCCGTGTTCCCGCACCCGGTGCAGCAGGCCCCCCACGCTGAGATCGCCGGCGGCGACCCCCTCCACCACGTCCAGCCGCGCCGTACCGAAGGCCAGCGCATAGACCTTGAACTCCGTGCGCCAGGGGCGCCACCACTCCTCGGTGCGCCACAGGTCCCGCATGGTCCGCTCGTCCACGTTCCCTTGCAGCGCGAACACCAGGCGGGGGTTGGAGGCGGCGGTGTCGGCCTTCAGGCGCAGCTCGGCCAGGTGCGCCGAGAGCCCGTCGGCGGCCCGCTGCCCGGCCGCCTCGGCGGTCCGGCGCGCCTCCTGGCGCATCACTCGGGCCCGATCGGCGTCGAACTCCCGGGAGCCAAGGACGGCAACGCCGAGCGCCAGCGCCGCGCCGAGGAGCCCAACGATTCGCCTCACGTCGGGCTACTTTCCCATCGGGCCCGCGGGCCGTCAACCGCGCGAAAATGCGCGACAACCTGCCACTGGCTGGCTACGAGCCGGCGGCGATCTTCTCCGCCTCCTGCATCCCGTTCGGGTCGTTGTTCACCTTCACCCAGCCCGCGGTGTGCTCGGTGCGGGCGTAGGTCTCGAAGCCTCCGAGCGCGGAGGCGGGCGCGGCCGAGATCGATTCGGGCACGGTGCTGGGCAGGTCGACCTTGCCGATCTCCAGCCAGCCCACCGGGCGCGTGCCGTCCTGGTAGTCGACCCGCACCACCACCTTCGGCGTACCGGCCGCCGGCTGCTCTCCGCTGCCCAGCAGCTCGGACGGGAAGAGGCGCCACACCTTGTCGTGCCAGTTGCGGGCCTGCTCGTCGGGCCTGTCCGGGGTGTTCACCGGCGCCAGCTTGTAGCCATTGGCGTCCTGCCCGTTCGTCACCACGAAGGTGCGTGACTTTCCGCCCGCGGTGATGGTCACCCGGTTGAAGTCGGGCAGCTTGAACGCGTGCATCCGGCGATCGACCAGACGGTGGCTGGCGCCTTGCAGGTCGGCCAGCAGCGCCCGCGGCATCAGGTAGACCCGGCCGTCCTTCGCGTCCTTCAGGTAGCTCTCGCCGCTGGACTGGGGCGGCTGGCCGATGACGAACTCGCGCTTCTCGCCGCGGGCGGTGACCACCAGCTTCTTCTTCGCGTCGTCGAGGCCCAGCTCTTTCTGCTTCTTGGCGTCGAGGACGCCGAAGGCGCGCGGCGAGCGGAAGGGCGCGAACTGCCCCAGCAGCTTCTCGGCCGGCTCCTCCCCGCGCAGATCGCGGGGCGGGTGGGGCTTGGCGGCGCTGGGCGGGGGCGGGGGCTGTCCGGGCTTCTGAACGGGACGGACCGGGGTCTTGTCCTCGATGTGCAGCCAGGGGCCGGTCTCGCCGCCGACGGTGCGGCGCTGCACGTCGACGGCCCCGTTCTCGTCCTCGTAGCGGACGTCGGCCAGCTCCGCCTTCGTGCTGTCCACCACCAGGACCTCGCCGGCGGCCCGCTCGGGCTCGCGCTGCCAGGTGCCATAGGCGACGGCCAGGCCCAGCAGGGCCAGGCCGGCCTGTAGCGCCAGTCCTTTGCCGGTCACGAGGCACCTCCCACGGGAGCGGCGGCGGCCGGCGGACGGCGGGAGCGGCTGCGCCGGCGGGTGACCAGGAACCCCACGCCCAGCACCGCCAGCGGCACCAGGAACGTCGTGCAGTAGAACCAGACCACGTCCTGTTTGCGCGTGTGCGTGATGGGAACGTCGGCCTCGCTGGAGACCTGGCCGGCGAAGGACTCCTCGCCCAGCAACCAGCGTACGGGATCCAGGACCAGCAGGCCATTGCCGCCGAAGCGGATCACCGGATCCGTGAGGAAGTCCGAGTCGCCGACCACGAACAGGCGCTCTTCGGCCGCTTCCTTCTTGGGTTCATTCGTGGCCCCCTGTTTGGCCTCTTGTTTTGTCTCTTGCTTGGCGTCCAGCTTCTTGCTCAGGGCCGCGGCCAGCTCCCAGGCCTTGCGCGGCTCCCCGGGGTCGAACTGGAAATTGCCGTTGTCGTCCGCGAACGTCGAGACGTGGGCGTGAACCGCGAAGTCGACCGACCAACCGTCGCGCGCCCCCGGCTTCGCTGTCCCTTCGATGGCGGTGGCGCCCGGCAGCACCACCGGCGCGTTGCGCCCCTCGCGCGACAGCGTGCTGACGGAGGGGTGCGACGAGTAGAACGCGCTGACCAGGTTGGCGCGATCGCTGTCCTGGTGCGTGCGGCGCGCGAAGATCTGGTCGTTCGCCAGCGTCTTCATGGTCAGCTTGACGCCCGCCGGCGCCAGCAGCTCGTGCATGTCGACGCCCCCGTCGGGATCCAGGGCCAGGAACATCCGGCCGCCCCGGTCCAGGAAACGTTGCAGCGACGCCAGCTCCTCGGGCGCGAAGGGTTTGGTGGGCCCGATGATCATGACCAGCGTCGCCTCTTTCGGGACGTCGGTGGCCAGGCCTTCGGCGGGACCCAGCTCGCGCACCTCGTGCCCCTGATCCTGCAGCGCCGTACGCAGGTCACGGACGCCCGCGCGCTTGTCCGTGTCACCCAGCGCCGTCGACGTGCGTTCACCGTGCCCCTGGGTCAGGTAGGTGATGCGGTTCGGCTTCACCACCTGCAGCAAGCGCTGCTGCACCTCGCGGTCCAGGGTCTTCAGCGCGGCGCGCGCGTTCTCCAGCTGCAGCTGGAACATCAGCTGCTCCTTCCGGGCGCCCCGCACGAACACCACGGCGCCGTTCGCCGAGGCGCCCAGCTCCTTGGCCTTCGCCGGATCGATGTCGCGGTCGTAGTTCTCGACCTTCAGCTGGCTGGATTCGCGGGCCAGATCGGTGAAGTAGCTCTGCACCTCCTCCCGCACCTCGTTGCCGTTCGGGAAGAACAGGGCGACGGTGATGGGGGTGTCCAGGCTGCGCACGATCTTGCGCGTCGACTCGCCGGGACGGGTGGTGCGGAAATACGCCAGGTCCACCTTCTTGTCGCGCTCCGAGGCGGCATAGCTGAGGGAGAACGCGAACGTGAGGATGAAGGCCAGACCCATCCCGGCGTACTGGGCCGCCCGCACCCGCAGGTGCTCGACGCGCGCGGCGCGGGCCAGCTGGGCGTAGGCCAGCTCCATGGGGACGATGGCGAACATCGCGGTGGCCCAGACGGCGGGCCACAGCGCCGCCAGCGCCGTGGCCAGCTTGGGCGAGGTCGCCTCGAGCGGCTTGCCACCGCGCAGGGCCGGCACGTCGGACTGGACGAAGTAAAGGGCGACCGCCAGCAGCCCCAGGGCGTACATGGCCTGGAACTTCCGCTCGACGATGGCGCGGTCCGCGGTGGTTCGCGCGCCGCGCACCAGGCGCGCCACCAGCGCGACCAGCAGCAACAGCACCCCCAGCCCCGAGGCGGCAGCGCGGCTGCCGCCGGTGCCGATGATCCGTTCGCCCACGAACACCAGCACCATGCCCAGGCCGTACAGCGCCGACCACAGGCCGCTGGCGCCGCGGGCGGGTGGGGCGGTCCTGCCCGCGGTCGACTGCGCTACCGCCATCGCCGCGCCTCCATGACCCGCACCGCCGTGAACAGGCTGACGATGACGACCATCAGATAGTAGACGACGTCCCGCAGGTGGATGGTCCCTTGCTGGAAGGGAATGAAGTGCTTGCCGTGGATGGCCAGGCTGGCGAACACGTCGTTGAAAGGACGCTCGGTCACCCGCACCAGCATCCAGCACAGCACCATGGCGGTGACCATGCATCCCGAGAAGATGGCGGCCAGCACCTGCGTGCGCGCCAGGGCCGAGCCCAGCGTCCCGATGGCCATCGCCGCGGCGCCCAGCAGCAGCAGGCCGAGATAACCGGCCGCCAGGTGCCCGAGCGAGATCTTGCCGTTCACCCGGATCAGAAGGGGCATGAAGATGGTCAGGACCAGCACCCCCGCCAGGAAGAGAAACCCCGACAGGAACTTGCCGACCACGATCTGCCCGTCCTTCACCGGCGACGAGGTCAGCAGGACCAGGGTCCCGGTCTGCCGCTCCTCCGCGACCAGCCGCATCGAGATGAAGACGCTGGCGATCATGGTCAGGCCGCTGGTGTAGAAGAAGAACTGCGCCAGCACGGTGGCCGACAGCTTGTCGTCGCCGCCGATGGCGAAGATGTTGAACAGCAGCCCGTCGACCAGCAGCAGGATGGCTGCGATCACGTAGCCGGTCATGGAACGCAGGTACGTCCCCAGCTCGCGCTGGGTGATGAGCAGCGTGGCGTTCATTGCGGCAGGTCCTTGTGTTCGGTGAGCTGCAGGAAGATCGCCTCCAGGCGACCGGTCCCGCGATCGATGCGCATCAGATCGATGCCGCCCATCACCAGCGCCCGCGCGATCTGGGCCCGGATGTCGGCCGAGGTGTCGACGCGCAGCGAGGTGACGCCGCCCGTCTGCTTCGCCACCGTGGCGCGCACCACGCCGGGCAGCGCGCTCAGCACCGTGAGGGCCGACTCGGGCGCGCCCGCCACGTCCACGTCGATGGAGACCGCCGCGCCGTTTCGCAGCCGGCGGGCTATGTCCTCCTCGGAGCCTTGGTCGACGATCTGTCCCTGGTCGATGATCAGCAGCCGGTCGCAGGTCTGGCTGATCTCGGAGAGGATGTGGCTGGACAGCAGGACGGTGTGCTCCCCCCGCAGCGCGCGGATGGTCTCGCGCATCTCCACGATCTGGCGGGGGTCGAGGCCGCTGGTCGGCTCGTCCAGGATGAGGAGCTTGGGGCGGTGCACCAGCGCCTGCGCCACGCCCACCCGCTGGCGGTAACCGTGCGACAGGCTGGCGATGGGCTCGTCATGGACGGCGCGCGTGGCGGTCTTCTCCTCGGCCTCGGCCACCCGGGCCGCCGCGTCCCCGGACGGCACCCCGCGCAGCCGCGCGGCGAACGTCAGGAAGCGGCCCACCGTCATCTCCGGGTACAGGGGGGGCTGGTCGGGTAGGAACCCGATGCGGCGTCGCACCGCGTGCGGGTCGCGGGCGATGTCGATCCCGTCCACCACCACGTCGCCGGTGGTGGGGAGCAGCACGCAGCCGAGGATCTTGAGGGTGGTGGACTTGCCGGCGCCGTTGGCGCCCAGGAACCCGATGACCTCCCCCTTGTCGATGGAGAAGGTCAGGTCCTGGACCGCCGTGTGTTCACCGTAGTACTTGGTCAGTCCCTTGACTTCGATGATGGGGGGCATGGGGGCGAATCTGCGCGCATTATGCACGAAATGGCGCCGATGTTAATTCGACGGTCAGGGCGGTTTATTCCCGGCGATTTCGCGGCCATCTCCCGCCGAGCTGCGCCGATCTTGGGCTGACCGTACGCCCGTCCTCCCCGAGATCTTCCGGACCGCTGGGGGCCTCGCCCTTGCCCGGGGCCGCCAGCCGTCAAATTGCGCTCGCGGCCGGAACCACCGTGCTACCTTAGGCCGCGATGTGCGGAGTCGTTGGAATCTACGGTCATCCCGAGGCCGCAAACCTCGCATATCTGGGGCTGTACGCCCTGCAGCACCGGGGGCAGGAATCGGCCGGCATCGTCGCCTCGGACGGTGAGCGGCTGCGCTTCGTCCGTGAGATGGGCCACGTGGGCGACATCTTCACCGCGGACCGGCTGGCCCAGTTGCGCGGCTTCGCCGCCATCGGCCACGTCCGCTACTCGACGGCGGGCGAGTCGGCGCTGAAGAACGCCCAGCCCATCGCGGTCGACTACTCGGGCGGCTCCGTCGCCATCGGCCACAACGGCAACCTGGTGAACGCCGTCGAGCTGCGTGAGCGGCTGGAGGCCGAGGGATCCATCTTCCAGAGCACGTCCGACACCGAGGTGATCGTTCACCTGATCGCCCGCTCGCGCGAGACCGAGCTGGTCGATCGCATCGCCGACGCGCTGAAGCAGGTGAAGGGCGCGTACTCGCTGGTCTTCGTCTCGGAGGACAAGGTCATCGCCGTCCGCGATCCCATGGGCTTCCGCCCCCTGTCGCTGGCGCGCATCGGCGACAACACGCACGTGGTCACGTCCGAGACCTGCGCGTTCGAGCTGCTGGGCGCCACCTTCGTCCGCCACATCGAGCCGGGCGAGATGGTGGTGATGGACAAGACCGGGCTGAAGTCGCTGCGCCCCTTCGCGGGCGCGTCGTCCCATCATTGTCTGTTCGAGTGGGTGTACTTCGCGCGGCCCGACTCGCAGCTGGAGGGGCGTTCGGTCTACCGGGCCCGCGAGCGGATGGGCCGGCAGCTGGCCATCGAGCACGGCGTGCCCGCCGATGTCGTCATCGCCGTGCCCGACTCGGGCGTGGCGGCGGCCATCGGCTACGCGCGCGAGAGCAACATCCCCTACGAGCAGGGGCTGATGCGGTCGCACTACGTGGGCCGCACGTTCATCGAGCCGTCGCAGCAGATCCGCCACTTCGGCGTGAAGCTGAAGCTGTCGCCGGTGCACGAGGTGCTGAAGGACAAGCGGGTGGTGGTGGTCGACGACTCGCTGGTGCGGGGCACCACCTCGCGCAAGATCGTCACCATGATCCGCAACGCCGGCGCGCGCGAGGTGCACCTGCGCATCAGCTCGCCGGCGACGGTGGGACCCTGTCACTACGGAATCGACACGCCCACGCGCGCCGAGCTGATCGCCGCGAACCACAGCGTGACCGAGATCCGCGACTTCGTGGGGGCGGATTCGGTCGGGTACCTGTCGCTCGAGGGGCTGCGCGCCGCGGTCCAGGCCGAAGCGAGCGGCGGCGAGGGGAAGGGGCCTTCCGGCTTCTGCGACGCCTGCTTCTCGAACCGCTATCCGGTGCCGCCCGAAGGGCCGGCCCGCCCCCGGCAGCTGCGGCTGCTGCCCGCCTGAGGGCCGCCACCACCATGGCGACGCGCACCACGTCGGTCTCGGTGGTGGAGGGCCCGCCGCCCGACGCCCTGGCGCTGGAGGCCGCGCTGGCAGAGCTTCGCCGGCGCTTCCCGGGCGCCATCGTCGACCGCTATCTCGACCGGCTGCCGCGCCTGGGGCAAAACGTCATGCTGGCCGCCGGGTCCGCGCTGGCCGGCGAGGTGATCCTGGGCGACGAAGTTTCGATCTGGTACGCGGCGGTGCTGCGGGGGGATCTGGCGCCGGTGACCATCGGGGCGCGCAGCAACGTGCAGGACGGCGCGGTCCTGCACGTCGGCGATGACTCGCCCTGCACGGTCGGCCAGGACGTGGTGGTCGGCCACCGCGCCGTGCTGCACGGCTGCCGGGTCGAGGACGCCTGCCTGATCGGGATGCAGGCGACCATCCTGGACGACGCGGTCATCGGCCTGGGCTCGATCGTGGGGGCCGGCGCGCTGGTCACCCAGGAGACGGTGATCCCCCCGCGCAGCCTGGTGCTGGGGGCGCCGGCGCGGGTGGTGCGCAAGCTGACCGAGGAGGACGAGGCCCGCCAGCGGGCGCTGGCCGCCAAGTACGTCCGCCTGAAGCAGAACTACCTGCGCGGATAGCGCGGCCAGCGGGGGGCGGGAGCGGAGCGGATGGCATCGGGAACGGCCGCTGATTTCGGGCACCGCCGTGCGCGGTCGTGTACACTGCGTCGCCATGGAAATCGGCCCCCTGAGAGAACGCGTGTCCAAGCTGCAGAGCCGGCTGACCGTTCTCCGGGGGCATCTTTGACGTCGACGGCAAGCGGCGGCGCATCGAGGAGCTAGAGGCTCTCTCGTCCGTCCCGGACTTCTGGAACAACTCGGAGAAGGCGCAGGCCACCATGCGCGATCAGGCGCAGCTGAAGGCCACGGTGGACGTGCACGACACGCAGCTGAAGGCGCTGGAAGACGCCGGCGTGCTGCTGGATCTGGCCGACGAGGCCAAGGACGAGGCGACCGCCGCCGAGGCCACGGCCTTGATCGAGGCGGCGGAGGCCGCCATCGGCAAGCTGGAGTTCGCCCGCATGCTGTCCGGTCCCTACGACCGCGAGGGGGCGCTGCTGACCATCAACGCCGGCGCGGGCGGCACCGAGTCGCAGGACTGGGCCGAGATGCTGCTGCGCATGTACACCCGGTGGGCGCAGCGCAAGGGTTACAAGACCGAGTCGCTGGACCTGCAAGCGGGCGACGAGGCGGGCATCAAGAGCGCCACCATCAGCATCGAGGGGGAGTGGGCCTACGGCTGGTTGCGTGCCGAGGCGGGCGTGCACCGGCTGGTGCGCATCTCGCCTTACGACGCGAACGCACGCCGCCACACCTCGTTCGCCAGCGTGTTCGTCTATCCGGACATCGACGAGACCATCAAGATCGAGATCGACGAGAAGGACCTGCGCATCGACGTCATGCGCTCGGGCGGTGCCGGCGGCCAGCACGTGAACAAGACCGAGTCGGCGGTGCGCATCACGCACCTGCCCACCGGCATCGCCGTGCACAGCGACGGCGAGCGCTCGCAGCACAAGAACCGCGGCACGGCCATGCGCATCCTGCGCTCGAAGCTTTTCGAGCTGGAGGAGAAGAAGCGCGAAGAGAAGATGGGCAACATCAACGCCCAGAAGAAGGCCATCGAGTGGGGTAGCCAGATCCGCTCCTACGTGCTGGCGCCTTACCAGCTGGTGTCGGACCACCGCACCGAAAAGAAGGTCAGCCAGGTCAACGAGGTGCTGGACGGCGACCTGGACGAGTTCATGATCGCGCACCTGCTGCAGCTGGCCGGCGACGACTCGGTGGTGGCCAGCAACGTGACTCCCACGGCCAAGAAGCCCGACCCGGAAGACAACTAGAGCAAGGACCATGGCCGACGAGAGCGAGCTGATCGGAGAGCGCGAGAAGAAGGTGGCGGAGCTGCGGGCCATGGGGACCAACCCCTACGCCAACGGCTTCGCGCCCACCCACACCACCGCCGAGGTGGCGGCTCGCTTCAAGGACCTGGCGCCCAAGGCGCCCGATCCGAACGCGCCCAAGGGGACGGGACCCGAGCTGCTGTCCGAGGAGCGCTTCTCCGTCGCCGGCCGCATCGTGGCTTACCGGGGCTTCGGGGGCGCGACCTTCGTCAAGATCCTGGACCGCGCCGGCGAGATCCAGGTGTGGGTGAAGAAGGACGTGGTGGGGGCCGAGGCCTTCGAGGTGTGGAAGAAGATGGAGCGGGGCGACTTCATCGGCGCCACCGGTCCGGCCCTGTTCACCAAGACGGGCGAGCTGACCATTCTGGCCGAGAAGGTGGTGGTGCTGACCAAGGGCACCCGCCCCCTGCCCGAGAAGTTCCACGGACTGTCGGATCAAGAGCTGCGCTATCGCCAGCGGTACGTGGACCTGGTGGTCAACGCCGAGGTGCGCGAGGTGTTCCGCAAGCGCTCGGCCATCGTCCGGTCCATCCGCCGCTTCCTGGACGCCCGCGGCTACCTCGAGGTCGAGACGCCCATGATGCATTCGATCCTGGGTGGCGCGGCGGCGCGGCCGTTCGCCACGCACCACAACGCGCTGGATCTGGATCTGTTCATGCGCATCGCGCCCGAGCTGTACCTGAAGCGGCTGGTGGTGGGCGGCTTCGAGCGCGTCTACGAGATCGGCCGCAACTTCCGCAACGAGGGGCTGTCGCGCCAGCACAACCCCGAGTTCACGATGCTGGAGTTCTATCAGGCCTACGCCACCTACGAAGACCTGATGGCGCTCACCGAGGAGCTGTTCCAGGAGCTGGCGCGAGAAGTAGCCGGGGGAGAGACCATCACCTACGGCGGTCAGTCCGTCAGCCTGGCCTCACCGTGGCCGCGCATCCCCATGAAGGACGCCATCGTGGACGCCTCCCGCAAGGGGCTGCTGCCCCCTGACCTGCAACGGTCGGCCCTGGACGACGAGGGCGCCCTGGTGGCCTGGATCGAGAAGACGGGGCTGACCAGCAGCAAGGAAGAGCTGGGGGCCGTGCTGCGCAAGGCCGAGTCCCACGGCGAGCGGGTGGGCGCGCTGTTCGACTACGGCGGCGAGAAGGCGCTGGATCCGCAGCGCCCCACGTTCGTCATCGACTATCCCGCCGAGACCTCGCCGCTGTCGCGGCGGAACGACACCGACCCCGGCAAGGTGGATCGGTTCGAGCTGTTCATCGTGGGGCGCGAGCACGCCAACGCCTTCTCCGAGCTGAACGATCCCGCCGACCAGCGGGCCCGCTTCCAGCGGCAGGTCGACGCCAAGGCGAAGGGCGCCGAGGAGACGATGGACTACGACGAGGACTACTGCCGGGCCCTGGAGTACGGCCTGCCGCCCACGGCGGGGGAGGGCATCGGCATCGATCGCCTGGTCATGTTGCTGTGCGACCAGCCCTCCATCCGCGACGTCATCCTGTTCCCGCTGATGCGTCCGGACCGGGGATGAGCAGCGCCCGCGGCGTGCCGGCATGACAGGGCGGGGATTCGAGTGGTTCGTGGCCTGGCGCCACCTGCGCGACGAGGAGCGCCGGGGCCACCGCACGCTGATCGTCGGGCTGGCCCTGATCGCGATCGGGGCCGTGGGCTTCGTGGCCCAGCACCTGGTGCTGAGTCACCGCCCCATGCTGTTCGTGCGCGGCGCGCTGCTGTTCGACAACCTGAAGATCATCAGCGTGGGGACCATGGTGATCGGCACGCTGATCGCCGTGCTGGGCCTGCTGTTCGCGTTCTTCACGGTCTTCACGGCCTTCTCGATGTTCGGGGTCTTCCTGGGCACGGGGGTGCCCATCCTGGCCCTGTCGATCATGTCGGGCTTCGAGATGGATCTGAAGTCGAAGATCCGGGCCACCAAGGCCGACGTGGTCATCGAGCGTTCGGACGAGCAGCCGTTCACCGACTGGCAAGACGTGAAGAAGAAGATCGCCGACGTCCCCGGCGTGATCGACGCCATGGCGTACGTCGAGTCCGAGGTGATCATCAAGCACATCTCGAACCCGGCCGGCATGGGCATCGTCCTGCGCGGCGTGGAGGTCGACCGCACGGCCCGCGTCCTCGATCTGCCGCGCACGCTGAAAGAGGGCAGCATCGAGCTGCTGGCCCACCCCGACCGCATCCAGCCCGACATCCCGGCGCCGCCCCCCGCCGAGCCTGGGCAGGACAAGGCGCCGGCCCAGGAGTTCACCTTTCCCAACCGCGAGCTGCCGGGGATCCTGCTGGGCGAGGAGCTGTTCTCGCACACGCTGCGGGTGTACATGGGCAGCGAGGTGGACGTGGCCTGCCCCATGTGCGGGATCGGGCCCTCGGGGCCGATGCCGCGCCTGAAGACGTTCCGCGTGGCCGGCCACTTCTACACCGGCATGTACGAGTTCGATTCCAAGCTGGCCTACGTGTCGCTGGCCGAGGCGCAGAAGTTCCTGGGCATCCCGGGCGAGGTCACCGGGATCGAGGTGCGGACCTCGAACGCGGACGCGGCCGAGCAGATCGCCGAGCGCATCGCGGCCCGCCTGGGCCCCGGGCACGAGGCGCGATCGTGGCAAGAGCTGAACCGCAACCTGTTCGCCGCCCTGTGGGTCGAAAAGCTGGGCATGTTCATCTTCCTGACGTTCATCGCGCTGGTGGCGTCGTTCTCCATCGTGTCGAACCTGATCATGCTGGTGACCGAGAAGGGGCGGGAGGTGGCCATCCTGAAGTCGATGGGCGCCACCGACGGCGGCATCCTGCGCGTCTTCTTCGCCGAGGGGCTGTACATCGGCCTGGTGGGGCTGGCCCTGGGGCTGTTCTTCGGCATTGGCACCTGCCTGCTGATCAAGCGCTTCGGCCTGCCCCTGGATCCCGACGTCTATTACATCCAGAAGCTGCCGGTGCTCATGCGCTCGGGCGAGATCGGGTCGGTGGCGGCGGCGGCCCTGGGCCTGTGCTGTCTGGCCACCCTGTACCCGGCCTTTCTGGCGTCCCGGATGCGACCAGTGGAAGGTCTGCGTTACGAGTAGCCGGACCCTCGCATCCCCGGGCCCAGGCAACCGGCCCTAACGATGCGGAGTCTCAGGGCTTGTGCAGCCCGGCCTGCGCGTTGACACCCATGACAGCGACGACTACGGTTTCGGCCCCAATGAGCCTCTCCGCGCCGTCAGCCGCGCCCGCGGGCGCCCACGTGCTGGTGCGCGGCGTGTCCAAGGAATTCCACCACGGCGGGCGCGTCCTGCAGGTCCTGCGCGGCATCGACTTCGAGATCCGTCCCGGCGAGATCGTCTCCGTGATCGGCGCCTCGGGGGCTGGCAAGTCGACCCTGCTGCATCTGCTGGGGACGATCGACACGCCCACGGCGGGCACGATCCTGTTCGACGGCACCGACGTCACCCGCATGTCGCCCGCCGACCTGGCCCAGTTCCGCAACCGCCAGATCGGGTTCGTGTTTCAGTTCCACCACCTGCTGCCGGAGTTCACCGCCCTGGAAAACGTCATGATGCCGGGCTTGATCCTGCGGCTGTCCCGGCCCGAGTGCGTGACCCGCGCCACCGCCATCCTGACGCGGCTGGGCCTGGCCCAGCGAATGACCCACCGGCCCGGCGAGCTGTCCGGCGGCGAGCAACAGCGGGTGGCGCTGGCCCGCGCGCTGCTGCTGAAGCCGCGCCTGCTGCTGGCGGACGAGCCCACCGGCAACCTGGACACCAAGACCGGCCGTGACATGCATGACCTGTTCTTCGAGCTCAACCGCGAGCTGGGGATGACGTTGCTGATCGTCACCCACAATCCCGAACTGGCCGCGCAGACCGGACGGCGGCTGAGCATGGCCGACGGCATGATGGTCGAGAAGGACTGACGGGATTTTGCTCCGCAACCTGACGCTCGCCATCTCCCTCGCCGTCGCGCTGATGCTCACGGGTGGCCGTCTGCGCGCCGCGCCCGCCGCCGAACCGGCCCCCGCCGACTCGGACACCAAGTCCGACACCAAGTCGGACGCCGACGGCAACCCCAAGGGCGACGAGCCCGCCGAGGGCACCGAGGCAGAGGCGAAGCCCGCGCCCGCCCCCAACCTCACCGTCAAGCGGGTGCACTTCCGCGGCAACCGCAAGGTCGAGGACGACGCCATCCGCGCCGTCATCAAGACCAAGCCAGGCGTGGTCATCAACCAGGAGCTGCTGCGCGACGATGTGCGCGCCATCTGGAAGACCGGCTTCTTCGAGGACGTGCAGGTGGAGAGCACCGAGCTGAAGGGCCAGGGGGAGGGCGGGGGCCTGGCCATCGTCTTCGTCCTGAAGGAGAAGCCCACCATCAGCAAGATCTACGTCGCCGGCAACGACGAGGTCAGCCTGACCAAGATCAACGAGGTGCTGGACCTGAAGAAGGACCAGGTGCTGGACCTGGCCAAGCTGAAGAAGAACGTCCAGAAGATCAAGGAGCTCTACGTCGAGAAGGGCTTCTACATGGCCGAGGTCGACTACGAGCTGAAGCGGCCCGCCCCCGCCGAGGTCGAGGTGTGGTTCCGCGTGCACGAGCACGCCAAGGTCGAGGTCCGCCGGGTCAACTTCGTCGGCAACAAGGCCATCAGCGACGAGGAGCTGCGCGACGTGGTGGTCACGCGCGAGGGGAACATCCTGTCGCTGCTGACCCAATCAGGCACGTACCGCGAGGACGTCTTCCAGCGGGATCTGGTGCTGTTGCAGGCCCACTACTGGGACCGCGGCTACGTGCAGGTGAAGGTCGGCACCCCCGTGCTGGAGCTGTCGCCCGACAAGCGGTCGCTCTACATCACCATCAACATCGACGAGGGGGAGCAGTACCGCCTGGGCAAGATCGACGTGCGCGGCGACCTGCTCGAGCCCAAGGAGTTCTTCCTCAGCCGCGTCTCCGTGCACCCCGGCGACGTCTTCAACCGCTCGAAGCTGAGCGACGACCTGCAGAAGCTGACCGATCTCTACAAGGACCGCGGCTACGCCTACGTCAACGCCGCGCCGGCCACGCCGGTGGACGAGAAGACCCGCACCGTCGACGTGACGTTCGAGATCCAGAAGGGCGAGCTGGTCTATTTCGAGCGCATCAACATCCACGGCAACACCAAGACCCGCGACAAGGTCATCCGCCGCGAGCTGCGCATCATCGAGGGCGAGCCCTACAACCAGGCCTTGCTCGACTACTCCAAGCGCCGTGTGAACGCCCTCGGCTACTTCGAGAAGGTCGACATCTCCACCCGCCGGGGCGCCAGCGACAACATGATGGAGGTGAACGTCGAGGTCTCGGAGCGGCCCACCGGGACGTTCCAGATCGGCGCGGGCTTCTCCTCGGTGGAGAACTTCATCGCCCAGGCCCAGATCTCCCAGAACAACTTCTTCGGCCGCGGTCAGCTGCTGACGGTGCAGGCCCAGCTGTCCAGCCTGCGCCAGCTGTTCCTGCTGCAGTTCCAGGACCTCTACTTCCTGGACACCAACTGGACGTTCGGCTTCAACCTGTTCAAGCAGGACCGCTACCTGTACTCGTTCACCCGTTCCTCGTACGGCGGCCGCCTCACCTGGGGATACCTGCTGAGCGACGACCTGCGCCTGACGCTGACGTACAACTGGGAGAAGGTCAGCATCACCAACGGCAACGTGTTCAGCGGGCTGTTCTCGGCCGGGCAGCGCGATCCCATCCCGGCCGGCACGCTGGCCAACCTGCTGCGCTCGGGAATCACCTCGTCCACCATCGGCCTGCTGTCGTACGACACGCGCAACGACCGCATGTTCCCCTCCCGGGGCTGGTACAACACGCTGTCGGCCGAGGTCGCGGACAAGGTCTTCCTGTCCGAGAACATCTTCACCCGCTACGAGCTGGCGTTCCGCTACTTCTATCCCGTGTGGGGCCCGTTCGTGTTCAGGGCCAAGCTGGAAGGCGGCCTGATCGCCAGCCGCGATCCCCGCGGCGTCCCCATCTTCGAGCGTTACTTCGTGGGCGGCATCTACGACATCCGCGGCTTCGCGCCCCGCTCACTGGGCCCGGTGATCCACGCCCCCGGCTCGCAGGCGCCCGACGCGCTGCTGACCCCCTTCCGCATCGGCGGCAACTCCCAGGTGATCGCCAACGCCGAGATCGAGTTCCCGCTGTTCGACAAGGTGGGCATCCGGGGCGTGGTGTTCACCGACGCCGGCAACGCCTTCAACCTGGAAGATTTCTACTGCCAGCTGCGGCCCGACAACGTGGATGTGTCGCAGGATCCTTGCAAGAAGCCGTGGAACCTGGAGGCGTACCGGGCCAGCTGGGGCTTCGGGTTCCGCTGGTTCTCTCCCATCGGCCCGCTGCGCTTCGAGTGGGGCATCCCGTTCCGCACCCTGCCCGGCGAGCAGTCGATGGTCTTCGAGTTCACCATCGGCAATTTCTTCTAGTCGGGTGACGAGGCTCACCGCCGGCCCCGTCGCCCCAAAAATGCTTTCGCTCGCTCTTGGACGGAATATCTGCTAGTTGTCGCCGCTTCAAAGGAGAAGTCATGTCGCGCTCTGCCCTGCTTGCCGCTTTCTTGTTCGTGTCGTCGCCCATCGTCTCGATGCCGCTCATCGCCCACGCCGAGGAGGTGAAGCTGGGCTACGTCGATCTGCAGCGCGCGCTGAACGAGACGGACGACGGCCGCAAGGCCAAGGCCAACCTGAAGAAGGTGTTCGACCAGAAGCAGAAGGAGCTGGACGAGCAGCAGGAGACGCTGAAGAAGGACATCGAGGACCTGAACAAGAAGCGGACGCTGCTGCCGGCGGACAAGGTTCAGGCCAAGGAGGCGGAGCTGCAGGAGCGCATGCAGAAGGTGCAGCAGACGTACATGCGCCACCAGCAGGACCTGTCGGCCAAGGAGCAGGAGGCCACCGGCAAGATCTTCGAGCGGATGAGCCGCATCATCAGCAAGATCGCCACCACCGAGAACTTCACCATGATCTTCGACAAGACGCAGTCGTCGGTGCTGTTCGCCAAGCCCCACCTGGACCTGACGAACGATCTCATCCGCCGCTACAACGCCGGCGAGGGCGTCGCCCCGGTCGCGGCCGGCGGTGGCTCTGCCCCCGCGGCCCCTGCCGCCCCCAAGAAGTAGGCGGCGGGGCGTGATGGACATCCGCGACATCGAGCGCGTCCTTCCCCATCGCTATCCGTTCCTGCTGGTCGACCGCGTGACGCTGCTGGACGACGAGCGCATCGTCGCCATCAAGAACGTCACGCGCAACGAGCCCCACTTCAACGGTCACTTCCCCGGGCACCCGGTGATGCCCGGCGTGCTGATCATCGAGGCGCTGGCCCAGGCCGGAGCGCTGTATGCCGCGCGGCTGACGAAGTTCGATCCGGAGCGCCAGGTCATCTACTTCATGGCCATCGACAAGGCGAAGTTTCGCAAGCCGGTGATTCCCGGTGACCAGCTGACGCTGGAGGTGACCCCGCTGCGCAAGGGCGGCACCATCTGGAAGCTGCGGGGCGAGGCCAGGGTGGGCGAGACGCTGGTGGCCGAGGCGGAGTTCATGGCCAGCATCCAGCCGCGCCCCACCCCGGACCAGAAAGCGCCCGACGCCACCGCTCCGGGGTCCAGCACGTAACGCCCGTTTCGTCTCTGCCGCCATGTTGCGCCCGCCGCCCCGCCGCCCGTCCTCGAGGGCTGCCCTCGTCGGGCTGGCGCTGAGCCTGGGCGGCGGCGTGCTGAGCGCCTCCGGGTGCCACCACGGCCGCCTACCGCCCAAACCCGATGGCGCCGCTGTCGTGGTCGCTGCCGAGGAGCCGGCCGCCGAGGTCGGCTTCACCATGGCGGACGAGATCGAGCCCAACGATCTGCTGGCCACGGCGCAGCCCCTGGCGCCCACCGCCGAGGCGGGGGCAGGAGTGGTCGGTCACCTGGTGCCGGCCCCGGGGTCGAAGGCCAAGGACGTGGACCTGTTCCGGGTCGTCGTCCCCCCGGCTGCCGCGGGCCCGGCGTCGCCCGATGGCGGGGCGGCGCCTGCCCGTCAGCGGCTGGGGATCGAGGTCCACCCCGACCCTTCCCTGGTGATCGCCGTCGACGTGCTGGACGATCAGGGGCACGCGCTGCTGTCGTCGGTGGGGGCCGCGGCGGGGGAGGCCGAGGGCATTCCCAACCTTGCGGTCGTTCCGGGCAGCGTCTTCGTGCGCGTCCGTTCCGCCGGCACCTCCGCCGGGGCCCCCACGGCGGCCAAGGACGCCGCCGCCAAGGCCGCCGCCAGCGGCGCCGCCAAGAAGGACGCCGGCGCGCCGGCCGGCGGCGGTTATCGCCTGACGGTGCGCCTGTTCCGTTTGGAGGCGGGCGACGAGCTGGAGCCGAACGGCAAGGCGGCGCTGGCGGGAGAGGTCAGCGCGGAGAGCGACATCGCGGGCTTTCTGGGATGGCGGCACGACGAGGATTGGTTTCGCGTGCCCACCGCGGGCCTGCCGGAGGGCGGGGTGCTGTCCGCCGACCTCGAGCCCGTGGAGGGGGTCGCTGCCTCGCTGTCGGTCTACGACTCGGTCGAGCACAAGATGATCGAGCAGCACGGACGCCGCGGTGACCGGGTGGCGCTGCGCAATGTTCGCCTTCCCTCGTCCGATCCCAACGTGTACGTGGTGGTGGCCGCTGACTCGGGCCGGAACCTCGACGCCCGCTACACGCTGCGGCTGCGCTCCGGCGACGCCAAGGCAGACGCCGAGATCGAGCCCAACGACGACCCGGCGCACGCGTTCCCCCTGGGGAACGGCAGCGTGACCGGGACCCTGGGCCCGGGCGACGTCGACGTGTTTCGCTACACCGCGCCCGAGCCGACCGAGCTGAGCGTGGAGGTGGCGCCGCCGCCGCGGGTCGACGTCATCCTGGAGGTCCTGCACGAGGACGGCTCGCTGGCGCTGAAGGTCGACGCCGGCAAACGTGGGGCCCTGGAAAAGATCGCGAACCTGTTCGTGGGCGGCGTCGTCCTGCTGCGGCTGTCGCCCAAGAAGGGCGAGGGCAACCTCGACGACGGTTACCGCATCACGGTGGCTGGCCGCCCCATCGAGGCGGGCGCCGAGCGCGAACCCAACAACACGCCGGCGACGGCGACCACCTTGCCCCTCGACGCCACCGGCTCGGGCCTCATATTTCCGAGGGGCGACGTCGACTTCTGGATGGTGTCCTTGCCGGCCGGAGGCCCCGGCGCGTTGAACGTCAACGTCAGGTCCATTGCCGGTATGACGATGGAAGTGCGGGTGCGCGGACTGGGCGCCGGCCACGAGCTGGCCCGATTTCGCGTGGGGAGCGACGGCTCGGCCCCCACGCGCGTCATTCCGGAGGCAGAGGGCTGCTGCCTGATCGAGGTGCGCGACGCCGCCGGCCGCGCGGCGAACGCCAAAGATCGCTACACGTTGTCCGTATCGCCGTAGCGCG
>Ga0105237_10000334_pt1 | contig 66523 bp, 58 predicted proteins | sample KBSC24metaG_FD_81520 | JGI IMG/M metagenome (GOLD analysis project Ga0105237, IMG submission 81520) | Corn rhizosphere microbial communities from Kellogg Biological Station, Michigan, USA - KBS C2-4 metaG | ecosystem: Host-associated > Plants > Roots > Rhizosphere > Soil | place: Michigan, USA... | reverse complement strand
TCGCGCGCTTCCGGCTTCGACATCTCGCCGAGCGGAAACAACGCGCGCGACAACTGCGCCTGCGTCAGTTCCCAAAGAAAATACGACTGGTCCTTGTCGTAATTTTTTCCGCGCAACAGCTTGAAACGATTTGTGGCCGCGTCAAACTCGACGCGCGCGTAGTGGCCCGTCGCAACTTTCTCGCATCCGAGGCTCACTGCGAGCCGGTCCAGTGAAGCAAACTTCAAACGACTGTTACACGACACGCACGGAATAGGAGTCTCGCCGCTGAGATAACTCGTGACGAATGGTTGGACCACGTCGCGCTCGAAATCGCGTTCGAGGTTCAGTACGTAAAACGGAAAACCGAGTTCCTCAGCAACACGTCGCGCGTCGTAAACGTCGTCGAGCGAACAGCAACGAGACGGCAGCGGGTCGCCGTTTTCGTCGACGTTGATGCCTCGCCGCTGATCCCAGAGTTGCATCGTAAAGCCGACGAGTTCGTGCCCCTGCTCTTTTAGAATTGCCGCGGCCGCGGACGAATCCACGCCGCCACTCATTGCTACCGCGATCTTCATAGCGAATGTTAAGATGCCGTTAGAATAGGTTTTTTCTCGCAAAGGCGCAAAGGCGCCGAGTTGAGCTGTTTTGCCTTTGCGTCTTTGCGTCTTTGCGCGAGAAAATCTGCCATGCTTGAAAGCGCAATCCAGGATTACAGAGTCGCGACTGAACCCTACTATCTGCCTGTCGGGCGGGAAGTTGAGCTCTTCGAGGCAGCTCATTCGGCCAAGCTACCGGTGATTCTCAAAGGACCGACCGGCTGCGGCAAAACTCGTTTCGTCGAACACATGGCCTGGCGTCTCGAGCGGCCGCTGATCACCGTGGCGTGCCACGAAGATTTGTCGTCGACGGATCTCGTCGGGCGTTTCCTCCTCGAAGGCGAAGAGACTATCTGGCACGACGGGCCGTTGACGTCCGCCGTCCGCAACGGCGCGATCTGCTATCTCGACGAAGTTGTCGAAGCACGCAAAGATACGGTTGTGATCATTCACCCGTTGACCGATCATCGCCGTCGCCTGCCGATTGAAAAGCGCGGCACGATCCTCGAAGCGCCTTCCGACTTCATGCTCGTCGTCTCGTACAACCCCGGCTACCAATCGATACTGAAGGATTTAAAACAGTCGACGCGGCAGAGGTTTGTCGCGATCGAGTTTGACTATCCGCCGCCGGAGATGGAGGCGGAGATTGTCGCGCGCGAAGGCGGTGTCGACGAAGGCACGGCGCGGGATCTGGTCCTGATCGGACAAAAGGTTCGCAACCTTCGCGGGCATGGTTTGGAAGAAGGTGTTTCGACTCGACTGCTCATCTACGCTGCACAACTCATCGCACTCGGCATTCCTCCGATCGATGCCGCCGACGTCGCGATGTGCTCGCCTATTACCGACGACCGCGAACTGCAACGCAGCATTCGCGAGATCGTAACGACGGTTATATAGATCTTTCCTCGCAAAGGCGCCAGGGCACAAAGTTTTTCCAACGCGTCTTTGCGTCTTTGCGCCTTTGCGAGGAAAATCTCTTAGGATGTCAGAAGAACATCAATCCGCTGAGCGCCACTCGTTTCTGGAACTCACGCGCAGCATCGCGGGTCTGCCGTTGGACCAGGCTGCGGCCGTGCTCGAGACGAGTGCGGCAATCGCAGGCGTATCCCTGCGTGCGGGGATCGAGTTTTTACGTGCTGCGCCTGCGGCGGCGCACGTTTTGCAGCCGGCTGAACTGCGATCCTGGGGAGAGATGGGCCGCCGGCTTGCGATGGCGGATTACGAGTCCGCGGTTCAGTTTTTTGGTGAAGGAGTTGAACCGCTCCGCGCTGTTCCAGCAGAACTTCGTCCGGCGATCTTCGTTTTGTGTACGCGGCAGATGGTCCTGTCGACGACTGTCGGTCGAGAAATTTTCCATTCAGTGCCGGCGCTCGCGGGGGAGATCGAGTCAGTCGACGTGCTTCGTGCAGTGATTGACGTCGCGACGGAGATTGCGCGGCGCTCTGCAAAACACAGCGCCGAATTTCTAAACGCCAGCGGCAAGGTCTCGCGCGAACTCGGTGGCTTTGGCGACGAGAACTTAACGTCGGCGGCACTGGCGCTCGCTGGAGCTTTTGCCGCGCGCGCCGGAGGCATCGCTTCCGACGCATGGGCCATGATTCCCGAAGCACTCGCGGAGCTCTCAGCGGCTGACGCGACACGACTCCTCCAGCGAGCTAACGATTTTCTGGAGCGAGGTGGCGGAGCAGCGCTGCATATCCTCATCGCGGGCGGCGAGATTCTCCGGCGCGCACCCGAGATATTCGACGAGTGGATCGAGCTGTTGTGGGTTGTCGCTACACACGGGAATGCGAGCCTCGTGGCGTTCGTTCGGAGTAGTCCGGGTTTTATTCGACTACTCAACGCGGATACGAATCGTGCTGCTGCGATCGAGTTGTCGCTTCGTGTGCTTGCACTCACGAAAGAGATCGCCGCAGTTGATGGTGAGGCGGCGTTGGCGTGTTTCCGTTCGAGTTCACGCGCGTTGCGCAGTGTTTCGATCGAGCAGTTTGAAGCGTGGGCGCGTCGTGGTCTGACGTCGGGGCGGGGCGACACGCGCGCTCGCCGCAGCTACTTCTCGCTCGAAACGCGTGGAAGTCACGAGGCGTTGCTCAGCGGCAGCGCGGGTTTGGCGCTCGACACGGTCCAACATCTGCTCCGGCTTTACGTCGAAGCATTGACGGGACGCGAAGTCGAGATCGCTCCGCTGGCGGCAGTCCCTGATGAGGCGCGGATCGATGATGGACACACGATTCACTTGCCGTCACTGGTAAATGAATTTGGTGATGAGGATCTTGATTTCCGGCTCTACAAAGTGCTCGCGGCGCACGCAGCGGGGCAGATCGAGTTTGGCACGTACGAGCGTGGCGGACTGTTGGGCGCGGCGCATGAGGCGGTCGCCGCGAGGTTTTCGAAAGAGAATACGGACGCGCTCGATGCTTTTGCGATCGCGGATGAGATGCTTCATTTAGATCACAAAGAGGCACAAAAGAGCACACAAGAAGATCAATTAGAGATAGGTTATCGGGATGTACTGAAATTGTTTCCGCTGTCGCAGCTTGCGCGGCGCGTTTTTGGGACGCTTGAAAATGGTCGCATCGACCGCAGGTTGCGACGCACTTATCGTGGACTCAATCGCGATTTGGATTTGATCCGGCAGCATCTCAGTCGCAGCCGGCCACGCGTTATGGAGTTGCCCGCGGCGCTCGTGCCGTTTGAAATACTTTTTCAGGTGACGATGTTGGGTGGCGCACGTGAAGATGCTCGTCTTGCGTACGGTCAGATCGTTTCTGAGTTGGAGACGATCGTCAGCGAGTATCTCCTACGCGAGCAGACGACTGTCGCCGACACTCTGATGGCGACGACGCGCGTTTACGATCTGTTTCAATCGGCGATTCCTGTTGACGACTCCGTGCAGCAGGTTGAAGCTCCGGAAGATCAAACCGAATCCGACGACGAATCAGCGACCGACAGATTGAAGCAGCGACAGGGTCAAACGATGCCGCAACGTCGCGACGCGCGCGAGTTGTTCAACGCGTGGAATGATCCGTCGCCCGAGGGCGACCCGGATGAGTTGACTGGCGCCGAGGCGTGGTCTGAAGCGGAGACGCCTGAGCAGGTCCTTTTGGAAGGCGAAGTCGCCTACAACTACGACGAGTGGGATCGTGAGTTAACCGATCATCGCGTCGGCTGGTGCCGCGTGGTCGAGAAGAAGGTGAAGCACGGCGACAGCAGCTTTGTCGATCAAACCAGGGAGCGGCACAAGGGAGTGATTTCGTCGATACGCCATCAGTTTCAGTTGATGAAGCCTGAGAACCTCACGCGCGTCGCGAATGAACTCGATGGTGAAGAGTTCGATCTAAACGCCGTGATCGACTATGTGATTGATCGGCGCGCAGATGGACAGCAGTCGGAACGGATTTACACGAAGCGTCTGCGACGGCGCCGCGATGTGGCGGTGTCGTTTCTGTTGGACCAGTCGTCGTCGACGGCGCGGACGATCGGGCGACATCCGTTGCAGCCGTACACGCGTCCCGGGCGGCGGATTATCGAGATCGAAAAAGAAGGTTTGGTGTTGATGAGTGAAGCGCTCGAGGCTGTTGGGGACGTGTACTCGATCAACGGGTTTACGTCAGAGGGGCGGCGGAACGTGAAGTTTTATGTCGTGAAGGATTTTGATGAGAAGTACGGCGATGAAGTGAAGCGACGGATCGGCGGTATTAACTATCAGAACAACACGCGGCTCGGAGCTGCGATCCGGCACGCGACGGCGAAGCTTGCGAAACAGGATGCGCGCACGCGGTTGCTGATCGTGCTTTCCGACGGGCGGCCTTACGATCATGATTACGGCGACGCTCGCTACGCACGCGAGGACACTCGCGAAGCGTTGCGACAGGCGAAGAACGAAGGCATCACACCGTTTTGTATCACGATCGATCGAGAGTCGGAGGCTGAGCTGCGGGATCTGTACGGGGAGGTCGGGTACACGATCATCGACGACGTGCTTTCACTTCCCGAGCGCCTCCCCGGCATCTACCGCCGATTAACGACGTAACACAGATTCACACAGATCAATCCGCATCATCGGCGTAATCCGTGGCTCCCCAGGCGCCGCCACCCGGCGTCTCGATGCGAATTCGATCGCCGGCTTTCAATTCATGCGATCCCTTCGCCGCGATTTTCTGTGTTCGTTTATCGCGAATGATGACGTTGACTCCGAGCGCGCCATCCGCGCCGCCAGACAATCCATAAGGTTGTCGCTTGCGGCGATCTGCAAGCAACGACATGCGCGCGGGAACGAGCGTCTCGATCTCGCGCACCACACCGTCGCCACCACGCTGCTTACCTTTACCACCCGATCCTTTGCGCAAACGATATTCGCGCACGCGCAGCGGATACGCATACTCGAGCGCCTCGGCGGGCGTGTTCAAACTGTTCGTCATGTGCGTGTGCACGCCACTCATTCCGTCGAGCATTGGACGCGCGCCCATGCCGCCGGCGACCGTTTCGTAGTAGGAAAACTCCTGCCCGGTGCGCGAGTCGATGCCACCGATCGTTAAGTTGTTCATCGTCCCCTGGCTCGCCGCGGGTATTCGATCCGGCAATGCCTTCGCAAGCGCTTTGAACAATACATCGACAATGCGTTGCGAAGTCTCGACATTTCCTCCCGCGACTGATGCCGGCGGGTTTGCATTCACAACGGTTCCACGCGGCGCAATCACCTCGATCGGTTCCATCAGCCCAGCGCTTGCGGGAACTTCACCACCCACCAAACAACGAAACACGTAAGACACTGCCGACACCGTGATCGCCTCGACCGCATTGATCGCACCAACAACCTGCGGCGCGCTGCCCGCGAAGTCAACCAGCGCACGCTCACCATCGATCGTGATCCGCACTCTGATCGGCACGGGACGATCTTCAACGCCGTCGTCATCCAACGCGTCTTCCGCTTCATACGTGCCGTCGGGTATCGAGGCGATCGTGTATCGCATCAAGCGCGCTGAATAGTCGATCAGTTGCGACGCATATTCCGTCGCCTCCCTCTCGCCGCGTCGCTCGATGATCTCCAGCAGTCGAGCAGCACCTGTTTTTAACGAACCAATCTGCGCATCGAAGTCGCCACGACGCTCGACATTTCCGCGCACGTTCGCGAGCAGCAACCGCATCGTGTCGGCGTCGGGAATGCCCTTTCGCACGAGGCGTATCGGCGGAATGCGAATGCCCTCTCCGTAAATATCCGTCGCGAGCCCCATCGACCCGGGCGTCGCGCCGCCGATGTCAGCGTGGTGCGCGCGATTGGCGACATAAAACAGGACACGGGGACGCGCTGACGCGGCGACGCGGCGAGGCAACGTGTCTGCGCATCTCCGCGTCTCCGCGTCGAACACTCCGCTTATCAATGTGACGTCCGGCAAGTGCGTACCGCCCGCAAACGGATCGTTCAAAGCAACCACGTCACCTGGTTCGATTTCGATCTCCGCGAGCGCGGCTGCGACGGCCATCGGCATCGATCCGAGATGTACCGGCATGTGATCTCCCTGTGCGATCACGCGTCCGTCCGCGTCGAACACGGCGCACGAGTAGTCGCGGCGCTCTTTGATGTTTGGTGAAAACGCCGTGCGGCGCAGGGCGACACCCATCTCTTCCGCCACGGACGTGAACAGAGCGCGGTAGATCTCGAGCGTGGTTGGATCGAACCTGACTTTCATAACCTTATCAACACGTTTCCAAACTCATCGACGCGCGCCGATGTGCCGTTGGGTATCAGAGTTGTCGCCGAATACTCCGAGACGATGCAAGGTGTTTGAAGTTTCGCACCCGCATAGAGTTCGTCTCGTTTGTACAAATTAACTTCGACTTTGTGGCCAGCGACGTGGGCCACGACGCGCCTGGATCGCTTCGCCTTGCCGCGCGAGAGTTTCTCCTGTGGGAGTTTTTCAACCAGCCCGAATGATCGCAGTCGCGTGCTGACAATTTCGATCTCACTATTTTCCTGCGCGTAGCCGTAGCGCTCGCGATGCACGCGATTGAACGCTGTCGCGAGATCGCCACTGATCTCCCTGACCTCCAACTCAAACGACTGCCCGCGATATCGCATCGCCAACGAGCGCTCATGTCGCTGACGTGAACGAGCGAAGCCTTCGGCGCGCAATACGTCTGCCGCTTCCCTTTCCATTTCGCTAAACACATCCTTCAGCCGCGCCACCTGTTTGCGCTCGAGTGTAAACATCACCGTGCGGCTCTGGTCCTTGATCACGTCGGCTACCAGAACTCCGACCGCCGACAACGCTCCGGGCGCAGCAGGCAAAATGATCGTCGGGATACGAAGCGCGCGCGCCAGATCCACGGCGTGCAAACCACCGGCGCCGCCGAACGGCAGCAGCGCAAACTGTCGCGGATCGTGACCACGCTCGACCGAAATGTGTCGTAACGCGCGTTCCATGTTCGTGTTCGCAACCGATAACACTCCTTCAGCCGCGGTGATAACGTTCACGCGCTTATTCGACACCCTGCTTAAATCCCTCGCGAGGTTCGTGATTGCCTCAAGAGCACGTTCTTCATGAAGCTTGAACTCGCCGCCGAGCAAACTGTTGCTACCGAAATGACCGAGCACCACGTGCGCATCAGTGACCGTCGGCAGCAACGAGCGTCCGTAGCAGGCTGGTCCAGGATCGGCGCCGGCCGACTCTGGTCCGACTCGCAATGAACCACCTTCGTCAACACGCGCGATCGATCCCCCACCGGCTCCGACAGTGTGAATGTCCATGACAGAAACCGCGACCGGCAACCCAGCGACGACGGCTTCGTTCGTCGTTCGGATCGCGCCGCTGTCGCACAGCGCAACGTCGGTTGAAGTCCCGCCCATGTCGAACGTGATCACGTTTTGAATTCCGGCAGACCGGGCCGCACGCAGCGCACCAACCACACCGCCCGAAGGCCCCGAAAGAATCGTGCGCACGGGCTCAACCGCCGCGACATCCGCGGAGATGCTGCCGCCGGACGACTGCATGACACGCAGATTGAGTTTTGTGTGCTTTGTGTTACCAGATAAGCGCGTCAGGTAGCGACCCATCAACGGCTGAAGATACGCATTGATGACCACCGTCGAGGTACGCTCGAATTCACGATACTCAGGAAGGATTCGACTCGAGATCGACAACGGCACGTCGAGCGAACTGAGCGCCGAGGCGATGCGCTCTTCATGTTCCGGATGCAGAAACGAAAACAGCAGGCAAATCGCGACGGCTTCAACCTTCTCCCGCTTCAACTGCCTGACGAGTTTTCGCACATCGCTTTCATGCAGCGGCTCGAGCACCTCGCCTGTTGCAACCACTCGCTCGCGCACGCCTAATCTCAGGCCGTCGTCGACAAGGGCCGGCGGCTTCACCGCATTGAGGTTGTAGAGCTCGGGTCGCGCCTGACGCCCAATCACCAGCACGTCTTCAAACCCGCGAGTCGTAACGAGCGCGACGCGTGCACCCTTGCGTTGCAGCAAAGCGTTTGTTCCGACAGTCGTGCCGTGGACCACCTCGATTCGATCGAGTCGCGAACCAGTTTCCGCGCAGATGCGCGCGAGTCCCTGTTGAATGGCAAGTGAAGGATCCGAAGGTGTCGAAGGAACTTTGAAAAGATTGAGACGGCCGTCTCTTTCAAAGACGAAATCGGTGAAGGTTCCGCCAGTGTCGACGCCGATGCGTATGGGCTGTCTAGTGGCCAACTGTTACCCAGCACCCACTCTCATTTGAAGCGCGAATCGCGTCCAGCACGAGCTGAACCTGGTAACCGTCCTCGAAAGTCGCTGCGTCTTTGACAGTTGTTCTCCCGGCGCGCATCGCTTCGCAGATGGCCACGGCAAACGCCGTAAAACCTCTGGACCAACTACCTTCACGCATGCCCTGGGCCATGTGGTCCTGTTCCACCTGAACCGGGCGCCACACGCCTGAGCCCGTCGGCGAAATCCAGAGTTCGCCGGTCTCTTCAACCATCAGCGCGCCCTTCGTGCCGTAGATCTCGAGCCGATTTTCATACTTTCCTTGTTCGACCACCGAAATCGAAGCGGCGCCGGTGGCCTCTCTCGTATGTGGTCCATCGGCGAGGTGAAACAGAAGTTTTGCTTCGTCATCAGTCGTGACGGTGCGCATGCCTCCGCTGGCTCGGTCACGACGCTCCTTGATGTGAGTTGAAAGCATCCCGAGCACCTTCGTTATCTCGGTGCTGAGTATCCAGCGAAACGAGTCGACCACGTGCGATCCGATTGCGCCGAGCGCGCCGCCGCCCATGGTTTCATCCGACCACCAATCCCACGCGCGATCGGCAATGGCGCGATAATCGGAACGGAAGACGTAGTTGCAATGACGCACCAGGCCGACGGCGCCCGTCTGTAACATCCCGTGCATCACCCGCCTGCTATTCAGGAAACGGAGTTCGTGATCGATCAAGGCAAGCACACCGGCGGCCCGCGCTTTCTCGACCATCGTGGCGGCCTCGGCGGCGTTGAGCGCCATCGGCTTCTCGCAAAGCACGGCTTTTCGTTGATCGAGTGCGGCTGTTGTGATCTCCATGTGAGTTGATGGAGGTGTGACGACGCTCACGAGGTCGACGTCGCTGTGGGCCACAAGCTCCTGCCAGTTATCCGCGACGTATTCTATTCCAAATTCTTTTGCGACCGCTTCTGCGCGTTCTCGATTGCGGCTGGCGATTGCGACGACCTTCGTTCCCATGCAATCGCGAAAGCCCGGGATCTGAGTCGTGCGGGCAAAGCCCGTCCCGATGATTCCAATTCCTACCGGCGCCTTCTTCATAACGCTCTCATTTAATCACAGATCTGCGTAATCTGTGTTACGAGTCGCGGCCGGCGAGGCGCGCGATCATTGTTACGAGTTGGCCTGCGCCGATCGGTTTGGCGATGTGCATCTGGTAACCTGCGTCGAGTGCCTGGCGACGGTCCACATCTCTCGCGTACGCAGTCAGTGCAGCAGCGGGCGTTTCGCCACCTTTTTCTCGCGGCAGCGCTCGCACTTTATGAATAAAACTGTAGCCGTCTTCGTCCGGCATCGCGATGTCGCTCAGGATCACGTCAGGCTTCCACTCGACGAGCTTCGACAGCGCTTCACCCGCCGATTTGCAGGTTTTTACTTCAGCGCCGGTGCGTGTGATCACGGTACTGAGTATCTCGCGCGCTTCCGCTTCATCGTCGACCAGCAACACGCGCAAACCGTCAAGTGAATGACCGTCTAAAGCATTCATCTCGCCACTTTGAGTGATCGCAATCGCCTCCGCACGCTCTGCGATCAGCGGAAAGGTCGCAGAAAATGTCGCGCCTTTATTCACTCCGTCGCTGTGAGCTGAAACCGTGCCGCCATGAAGCTCGACGAGATGTCGAACGATTGCCAGCCCCAGTCCCAGCCCACCAAAACTCCGAGTCGTGGAACTATCGGCCTGACGAAATCGATCGAACACACGTGGCAGAAACTCCGGATCGATACCCTGCCCGGTGTCTTTCACCGAAATGCGCGCATCTGATCCGTCCTGGTCGAGACGTACGGAGATCTGACCTCCGTGTGGAGTGAATTTCACTGCATTCGATAAGAGGTTCCAGATGATCTGCTGCAAGCGTGCTGAATCGGCGGAGATAGCGCCGAGCCCGGGCTGCGCCCAGTTATCCAACTGGATGCCTTTGGCATCGGCTGCCGGTCGCACGACGTTGATCGCAGCGCGAGTGACTGAAGATATATCCAAAGGTCTGACGTCGAGATTGAGCTTACCGGAAACGATGCGCGAGACGTCGAGCAGATCGTCGATGAGCTGTGCCTGCACGCGGGCATTCCGATCGATCGCTTCGAGTCCCTGGTTCAAAACTTTCTCATCGCGCTTTGCCTCACGAAGCACGCTGGACCACCCGAGCAACGAAGTCAAAGGCGTTCGCAATTCGTGAGAAAGCGTTGCGAGAAACTCGTCCTTAATCCGATTAGCTGCTTCAGCCTCTGAACGCGCACGTTCCGCGCGCAAAAGCAACTGGCCCCGCGCCTCTTCCGAACGCTGCAATTCGGTGATGTATTTCGAAAGCTCCTCGACGTGTAAACGCGCGGCTTCAGTTTGCTCGAGCGAAGCTTCGAGGTTTTTGAGATAGGTCTGATAGGTGAAACAGATAATCAGGATGATCGGCACGGTTGCGATCACCGCATAGAACCCATACGTCTTGATGAGGACCGCGATAATGCCGGCCGCAGATGCGCCCGCGAAGTAAGTGACAGACGTCCATAGGTAATAAGTTCGCCAGGTGTGCCAGGTTGATGCCTTGATCTTCGATGCCTTCTCAATCGCGATCAGAGTAGTGTTAGCAATGTACTGTACAAAACCCATTAAGCAGATCGCGATAAAGAACCTCTCCCAGTTGCCTTGGGGCGGAATCAGCGCAGGTGATGGACCAAAGATCAAATACAGGACCGTCACTGTGAAAAAGGTCGAAGTGGCAAGAATTGCAGAGTTAAAAAGGATCGTCCGTGGCTTTTTGCTAATGCTCAGCGTAGCCGCGACACCTTCGAGCGCAGAGAGCAGAATCGCCGCAGGCCCGCCGTAGAGAAGCATCGCCATAAAAATAAAGGTGTCGGCGACTGTAATGCGTCCGCTAACGCGAGGAATTGGGATTGCGATAAGAGAACTCGCAATCACCATCAAACAGAGGAAGATAAAAGGCGCATCCAGTTTGTCGTAGGGTAAATAGTAGATCGAGACAAGCGCGATCGCTGCTCCCGCAATTACGAGCGACCACATATAAACTTGTCCGAAGTGAGGTCGATTAACATCCACTTCTGCCGCACTCATGGCTCCACCTCAGGGGACTCTTCGGTCATTAATTTGAAATGAGTTACACCGTGGTCGGTGTACAGGACAAGCTAACTCACGCCGCCCACAGATCGCGCATTCATCCGTGTTATCTGTGGATTAATAGTCTAAGCAGTCAGTACCATCGTCGACTGCTATAACCATAATTGGATAACCATCCCCACTAAACATCGCCGACTGTGCGTTTGCTACAAGATCACCCGTAATAACGCCATCGCCAGAGATGACTCCATCGCCAGTAATCACACCATCGCTCAACACACTACCACTCGGCAAGAGATCCTGAAAAAGTAGATTGACGGCAAGGAAAGCCGCTCCGTCGCCGGTTATTACACCATAACTCGTAAGAATATGATCCCCGGTGATTACACCGTCAGAGAAGAAAGTTGGATCAAGCGACAACATGGTGTCACCGGTAATCACACCACTGCCTAGCAAATTCCCCAGAGTATAGACGCGTTGATACTTCGTGATCAGGTTCTGACCAGTGACAAATGTGTGATTGAGAATCAGTCCGCGAGACCACGTGAACGTGTGATTCGCGATCATAGTTTCAGGTAATGGCGGAGTTGCAACTGTCAACAGTGGCGAGCCGACAGTCGTAGACGCACTTAGATCTGTGCGAACGGCTCTTGCCAACTGAACCGCGCCCGCGGCGTTTATCAGGCCCGCGCCCTGTTCGAGCATGTTGAAGCCGGCGAGCGGTTGCGCCGAGTACATCAACAACGCTTTTACCAGGTTTGGAGTCAGGCTCGGATTTGCTTGAAGCATTAATGCCGCTGTTCCCGCGGCCACGGGCGTCGCCATCGAAGAACCACTCAAGTACATCATGTTGCGCCGGTTTGAGCCGCTGATTCCCGCATTCAACGAAGGGTTGTGGGCAACCAGGTAATTGTCGGCTGCCATTGCCTCGAGCAACTTGTTTCCGGGCGCGACGAGATCCGGTTTGATCAAGTTGTCGTAGTGTCTTACTCCGTTTTGATCGGTAATAAAACTTCGCGTTGGTCCACGCGAGCTGAATGTAGCAACCGTATCGTCGCTGCGGTCGTCCGTGCCGAAAGTATTTGCGGCGCCGACAGTGATCGCCGATGGTTCATTCCCGGGCGAGTGGATGTGGCCGTACAGCTTGTTTCCGTCGCTGTCCTTACCGTTGTTACCAGCAGCAGCAAAAACAACCACACCCGCGTCGACCAAACGGCGCACAGCCCGACAGACGGGATCGTTGAGATAGGAGTCGATCGCAGCCATGCCGAGACTCATGTTCACGACGCGAATGTTGTAAGCGGCACGATTCGTAGCGATCCAATCGAGCGCGCGCAGCACTTGCGCTGCCGTGCCGATTCCCTGTGAATTCAAAACACGCAGATTGATCAGGTTCGCATTAGGAGCAATGCCCATGTACTCCTTGTTCGAGATGCGACCGTTGCCGGCGGCGAGTGATGCGACGTGAGTTCCGTGTCCATAAGGATCGTCCGTGCGACCTTCGCCGGTGAAGTCTTCACTGTAAACGACGCGAACTCCGTTCGACCTGTTTAGAAACGCCTGATGCGCGACGTCGATTCCTGAGTCGAGCACAGCGATGCCGATGCCCGTTCCATCAAGACTCGTGGGGTTGTTTGCAGTGCCGGTGGTCCGAATCAGATCCGCGCCGGTCGTGCGCGAAAGGTGGCCCATCGGCATAACGTCCTGGTTCAAAGAGACGTATGAAACGTCGCTTCGCGCGGCGATATTTACCGCGGCCTGGATGGGCAGTGTGACGACGCGAACGCCGAAGTTTTTAAGCTTGCGGATGTTGCTGCCGCCCGAGTTTTCGAGCGTCGAATCGATGGTGTCCGACTGGGTAGCGGGCTGGATGATGACGCGAACTAAATCCGCGCCGTGGCCGTCAGCAGCCTTTTGGAGGATATCCTTCGAGATCTTCCGTTGGACCTCGCTGTTGTTGGCCGATTCGGCTTGGGTCCTGGGCTCGAAGCAAAACAATGACAAAACGAGGAGTGAGGCAAAGCCACTCCAGAGGATCGGGTTAATAAAACGCTTCATTTAGTGCTCCGGGAAACTGTGAGGAAGTCTCGTTCTCGACTGACAACGTTCAGGGAGTCCTTGTCGGGGTAGGGCAGTCTAGCAGGATTCCTTGTTAAACAATGTGTAAATTTTGTGTCGGACAAATGGAGCCACCAAAAGGCACAAAAGGAACACAGTTGTTCGCAAACTTTTGAAAAACAAAGGTGGCAAGGTGCTCACCTCCCGCTGCCCAGCCAAACACTAATCCCGGCAATAACTGGAGGTCCGTGTTATGACATTTCGCGTCTTTGTGTTGAGTTTCACTCTGTGCATCGCTGCGGCCGGCTCGTTCGCGGCCACAGTACCGGCGGGATTTACTGATTCGCTGGTCGCTGGCGGCTTAAATAATCCAACCGCCATGGCCCTGGCTCCTGATGGTCGAATTTTTGTTTGCGAACAAGGCGGTGCGTTGCGCGTGATTAAAAATGGCGCCCTGCTGCCCACACCTTTTCTTACCGTAACGGTTGATTCAAATGGCGAGCGTGGTCTGCTCGGCGTGGCGTTCGATCCGAACTTCGTTTCGAACCAACTGGTCTACGTCTATTACACCGCCACTACTCCTATGCTGCATAACCGGATCAGCCGGTTTACAGCCGCCGGCGACGTCGCAATGGCAGGCAGTGAAACGATAGTCGTCGATCTGCCGAATCTGAGCACTGCGACAAACCACAACGGCGGTGCAATTCACTTTGGACCAGACGGCACTCTCTTCGTCGCCGTTGGCGACAACGCGAATGGAGCGAATGCTCAATCGTTGGCGACGCGTCTCGGCAAAATATTGCGCATCACTTCAACCGGCGGCATCCCGGCGGATAATCCGTTTTTCAACCAGGCCACCGGCGACAATCGTTCTATCTGGGCGCTGGGCGTGCGCAACCCGTTTACGTTCTCGTTTCAACGCGGCACGAGTCGCATGTTCATCAACGACGTTGGTGAAAACACCTGGGAAGAGATCAACGACGGCATCGCAGGTTCGAATTATGGTTGGCCCACGTGCGAAGGTTTTTGCAATCCACCGAATGCAAACTTCCGCGATCCGATCTTTGCTTACATGAACGACGCTTCGACCTGCGCGATCACGGGCGGTGCGTTCTACAACCCACAGGTTCCACAGTTTCCGTCGAATTTTATCGGCAACTATTTCTTTGCTGACTTCTGTGGCGGCTGGATAAGGAAACTCGATCCTGCGAATGGCAACGCGGTCAGCGATTTCGCCACCGGCACTTCGCTGCCCGTGGATCTGTTGGTTTCGCCGGATGGTTTTCTTTACTACCTCGCGCGGGGCAATGGTTCTGTTAACCGGATCGGCTTTGCTGCGGCAGGAGATAACATTGCGCCAACGGTTTCGATCACCAATCCCGCGAATGGCGCGATCGTCGCACGCAAATCGACCATAACGATCGCCGCAACAGCGACCGATAACGTGGGCGTCACGCGCGTCGATTTTCTCGTCAACGGCGCTTTGCAATGCAGCGACACGACCGCACCGTATAACTGTGCGTGGCGAGTGCCCGGCGCGATGAACAAAACTCATCAGCTTCAGGCGCGTGCGTTCGATCAGGCAGGTAATTCAGGCACGGCGACGATTCAAGTCACGGCTCGCTGACAACTGGGGTTTAGCCACAAAAAGGCACAAAAAGGCACCAAAAGCATGAAATGGGAGCAATCTCATTTGGTGCTTTTGTGTATATTTCTGTCTTTCCTCTGCGGCCCTCTGCGTATCTCCGCGTTCTCTGCGTTAATGGGCCTTTCAACGCAGAGGACCGCAGAGATACGCAGAGGGCCGCAGAGAAAACAAATCAGATTTGTCCCTTTTTGCGGCTACTGAAATGAATTTCGCGAGATCGTCATTACCTAATGGAATATCCCAACTCGGCCGGAGGTTCCTAATGACGAACAACAAAAACCCGCGTGCACGTCTGCTTTTTTGTGAGACGCTCCTCGAAGAGTACGAAAGTTTGGAGCAACCACCGCTGGATCAGAAAAAGCTTCAAAAAATAAGAGATAAGATCGTCCAAAAGCGCGCTGAAAACCCCGAAGACATCGCTAAAGAAACCGTCTTTGGCGGCGAGCTGATGAAGGAGATTTACCAGTTAATAAATGACGCTCAAACGGAGAAGGCGAAAACGAGTGACACCGGGCCCGAGGATCCTCCCCACGCCGTAACCGTGAAGACTGACGGCGAGAACGGACACCAGCGAGGCAGTGGCATAGCGCTTGGATATGAGAGGTTGACATTGCCGAAGGGCAAGAATCTCGCAGCCTGCTCGATGCGCTCTGCGCTCTGTCTGTCCGGCGGTGGCGTCCGCAGCGCGACTTTCAACCTCGGAATTCTTCAGGGTCTTGCGCGTCATGGTCTATTGGAAAAGTTCGACTATCTCTCGACAGTCTCTGGTGGTGGATTTATTGGCGGTTGGCTGTCGGCGTGGGTACGGCGCGCGGGAATGACGAAGGTTGTCGATGATCTAAAAAAGCCCCCCGAAAACCCGTGGACACCGGATCCTCCGCCGGTTGAGCATCTCCGAATCTACAGCAATTACCTCAGCCCCCAACCGGGTTTACTCAGCGCAGACACGTGGACGCTGGTCGCAAGCGTGGCGCGTAATCTGTTGCTGAACTGGCTGGTTTTTGTCCCCGTGCTGCTCGCGCTTCTAATCCTGCCGCGCATGTGGACTTCGATCGTTCTGCGGAGCCATGATGAATATCGAGATTTCGCATTTCAAGCATCCCTGATCGTCGCATTTGTTTCCGGAGTCTGGGCGCTCTCTTACATCGGACGCAATCTGCCGAGCTCAAACAATTACGCTTCCGATGGGCCGGCAAGACGGTACAAAGGCGGCCAGGGAAAATTTATCTTTTTCTGCTTACTTTGGTTAGTGGTCTGCGCCGGTGCGCTCGCCGTTTTTCTTTGGGTGGATGTTCCGGATCGTCACTGGCTGTATTACTCCGCATTCGCAATGGTGGTCAGCGGGCTATCGTGGCTCTCCTGCTTTTGGAAAATCGGCAGGATGACTCCAAAAGAAAAGAAGGGTGCACGCTACATTCTGATGCTGCTGATAGCTACGATTCTGATCGTCGGTGTGATTCCGATGATCATTGGTTTCATCGGCAACTACGTCGCTACAGAGGCCATTCCGAGACTTCATCAGAATGGATTTATGTACTCCGGCGTTATTTACTCTGTCTTTTCGGTTCCATTGATCCTGTTGCTCATGGGACTACAGTCAGTGCTCATCGCCGGTTTCGCGAGTCGCCTCAGCAAGGATGACGATCAAGAGTGGTGGGCACGAGCCGGTGCATGGGTTTTGATCGTCGCGCTTGCCTGGAGTGTCGTTCATTTGCTCGTCGTGTATGGACCACTTCTACTCCTTACTCTCGGCGATACGTATCATGACCTGCAAAAGGGCGGCTTAAGCGGACTTCAATGGTCTGATTGGGGGAAAGTGCTTGCGACGATCGCAGGAATCGTTTCCGGCGCTGTAACGCTTTTCGGTGGCGTCAGCTCGAAGACACCGGCAAATTCCAAAGAAGCGGAAAAGGCAGGGACTGGCGGACTTCTTCTGGCACTTGCAACTCAGTTACTCGCGCCTGTTTTCCTTGGTTTTCTGATTATCGTGCTCTCCTTTGGAACGGACTGGATCATCGGCAGTTGGCCATCTCGTTTTCTGACTGCGATCAGCGGGGCTGATTTGCCGCGATTCCATTACCCCCTGGTGAATTGGCATATAGAGCTGCTCAACAAAACGACGTTTCGTCACTTGTTGGTCCTGGCGATCGTGTTGGCCGTACTGGGCGCCCTCTTAGGTCGTCTGATCAGCACGAATGTTTTCTCGCTCCAGTACCTGTGGCGGAACCGAATTATCCGCGCATACCTCGGTGCTTCTCACTGCGAGCGGCACCCCGATCCTTTCACGGGCTTCGACAGTTACGACAACCTGCAAATGCACGAGCTGTGGCCGCAACCAAATGGGAAGGGAACGTACACCTATCGAGAAGATCGGCCATCTAGTGACAAACTACCACCGCGCGACTCAAAGAAACTCTTTCACATTCTGAACATGGCCCTGAACCTTACCGGTGGGGAAAAGCTGCAATGGCAGGATCGCAAAGCGGAGTCGTTCACGGTCTCTCCACTTCACGCGGGCAGCTATTGGCTCGGGTACCGGCGTTCGAAGTATTACGGCGGCAACGATGGCATCACGTTGGGCGCGTCGATCGCGATCTCCGGCGCCTTCGTGAGTCCAAACATGGGTTTCATGATGACGTCGCCCGTGGTGCGATTTCTGATGGCTCTCTTCAACGTCAGGTTTGGGTGGTGGTTAGGTAATCCTGGACCAGCCGGCGAGAAGACGTTTCAACTCGACTCACCGCGACTGTCAGTGATCCCCTTCTTCAATGAAGCCATCGGCAACACCGACGATAAAGCACCTTACGTCTACCTTTCGGATGGTGGACACTTCGAGAACCTCGGTCTGTATGAAATGGTCCTACGACGCTGCCGGTTCATCGTCGTCTGCGATGCGACTACGGATCCGGATTACGCTTTCGAATCTCTCGCGATGTCGATCAGACAGATTCGCATCGATCTCGGAGTACCGATTGAGATTCCGGAGATGGCGGTTGGCGTGCCGTCGCAAAACCTCAAGAGCAAATACTGTGCGGTCGGCAAGATTAAGTATTCCTGTGTCGACAAGACAGGCGGTGGAGACGACGACGACTACGACGGCATTTTGATTTTCATCAAGCCGTCGCTGATCGGTCAGGAGCCGCGCGACGTGATCAACTACTGGCAAGCTCAGGCGAGTTTTCCGCAGGAAGCGATCACCGACCAGTGGTTTAGCGAGGCGCAGTTTGAAAGTTATCGCGCTCTGGCTTCGTACATTATCGACACGATTTGCAAAAACCCATCGAAAACTCCAATGACGTTGGAAACGTTTGCGGAGAAAGCGCACGACCACACATTGCTCAACTTTGACGCGTTCCGCGAACAAATCGGCCTGATCGCGCTCGAGGATCAGTTCAAGCGACTGATGCAGGAAACTAAGTTCGCCACGTACCAGGATAAGGTGCGCGAGTTTATGAACAGGTTACTAGGCTAATCGCAGGCGCAGTTGTTATGAACTGCTTGATCACAAATCAGCAACTGATGATCACGGGTGGCCTTGGTCTACTCTTCATCCTGGTTTCCATGCGGATGGACTGCCAGGTGGTTACGCCAACCAGGCTTCCCGATGACTACAAACGCGCTGGTATGGCGTTGCAGCTATCGGGAACCAGGGAAGACGTTCTGACGACGCTCGGTCCGCAAAACGGTCAGATTCGTGAGGAGTTGCAGGCCGGCATCAGCATGGACTTCCTGTTGATTCTCAGCTACACGGGTTTTCTGGTGGCGCTGAGCGTGGTGCTTTCGCAGGTAAACAGGCCGCTGGCCAGGTGGCTTGGACCACTCGCGGCAATTCTCATAGTGGGCGCGGCGGCTTTTGACTTCACCGAAAACTGCCGCATGCTCCAGGTTCTATCGCTGCCGATCGATCAAATTACAGATGCGGCTGCGAGCGGAATCCGCATGGCGTCGCTCGTTAAGTGGACGCTCTTGTTCCTAACGATCGGGGTTCAATCGATCATCTTTTTGAAGTTGATGAACGTGTACTCGCTATTTGGAATTGCAATGCTCGCGGCCGCGATCACCGGTCTCATCGGTCTTCGTTTTCACCAATTGATCACACCTGCATCAATCGGGTTTGGCGTCGCCGTCCTCGTATTGTCGTTCGTATTCCTCTTCAAACCCGACAAATTCCTACAAGCCGTTTGTTAGAAACAACTGAATCTTATAACCTACGCGAGGTTCGTGGAGTTCGTTTGGAGCAGCCCAAAAGTGGACCAGAGCCTCAGACGAGCAGAGCGCCTTTCGAGACAGTGAACAGGAGAGGAGTTTTCGAGAGATGCTGCGTCGAAATGTAGATCCGATGACAAACAACCGTATCGTCAATAGACTCCTACTTGTGGTTCTGCTCGCGTTGACTGCCGGCGGCATCGCATGCACGTCTCTATTTCAAAGTTCATTCTACTCAGCGTTCTCTCTCAAGGAGTTGGTCCAAAAAAATCAGAGTAATAGTGGTTTGAATTGCTCTGGAGGTGGCGCGGGTGGGGGCGGTGGCGGCATAGGTGCGGGCGCGGTCGGCTCGCATGGAAACGGCACTTTTCATAAAGGCGAAAGTTTAGCGTGCCAGATATCGGATGCGGGGCAATTTGTTGAAGCACGATTCATTCAGGCATTGAAAGAAAGCGTTGAGAAGGATCTGAAGGCAACTCAGGCGAAGATCACCAGCAACACAAATCCTGATTTGTCGCGTTTTGCGATTGAATACACGGTGGGTAGCAGTTTCGGGCGCGTGGAAATCTCCGGCACCAGGACTGCCGGTTATTACAGCCTCGAAGCACAAGTAAATGAAAAGAAAGGCGGCTGATGCGCGTTTTCCTCCTGGTCGCGTTAGTTCTATCACTCACACCGCTCGCGGCGGCGCAGCAGATAAATCGCGAGCAGATCATTACCGCGCTGGAGAAAGATGGCTGCGTTACGTTAACTGAGCGCAAGGTAAAGATCTGTAAGGATGATTATTCATCGGACGGAAAACTCGTCGAGGCGGTTTCCATTCGGCCGCTTGCGGAAGGAAAGTTTCCGGGGTTGTTGCTGATTCCGGGTCATGAGGGTCGTGCGACAGGTTTTATTACCCTCGGCGTAATCCTGGCTGGAGAAGGGTTCGCGTCACTTTCAGTGGGCCAACCAGGATCTGGCAAGACGCAAGTAGAACTCGACTTTGTTGGTCCACGAACCGTCAAAGCAATGATTGCGGGTTACGAGAAGTTCAAGCGCGAGCCGTACGTCGATTCCAGGAGAATGGGAATCTTTGGCTATTCGCGTGGTGGGATGGCCGCCGCGCTAATGGCAACGAAACTGAAAGACCTCAAAGCGGTCGTGCTGGGCGCGGGTGTCTACGATTTCAAAAAAGCTTACGACGACGTGAAGCTCGAAGGCATCCGAAAGAACATGATGGCTGAGACTGGCATGACTGAGAAAGCAATCAAAGAGCGCTCGGCGATTCTGCATTTGAAACAACTCACCGCGCCAGTTCTGATCCTGCATACCGAAACGGATGAGAACGTCCCTGTTAATCAAGCCTACCTGCTTCGCGATCGGCTCACGGAACTGCACAAGGACTTCGAAATTCAAATCTTTCCCCAAGGCAAACATGGATGGCTGGGAGGCGACTTGATCTCAGCAACAATCGACTTCTTTAACCGCAGACTAACTGTGCCTTTTGTGCACAAAAACCACAAAGGTTTCACCGGGTAGGACAGTTGAAAAACTGTCAGGCTTGCGCGCGCTGGTGGTCCATCAGGCTTGTTAAGGTGGACGCCATGAGACATCGAATCATTCTGATCATCGTTTTTCTCTGTATCGCGCAAAGTCAAACCTCCGCGAACGAGATTGTTAGGTTCCGCTTCGCCGTTGACCTGAAAGCCACTCAGTCGTCAGAGGTCAATCCAATCAATAAGCTGCTCGCAGTGAAAGGAAAAGACGACACGGTTCGGATCATCGATCTTCAAGACGGCCGTGAGCGCGCTGTACTGGTACTGCCGAATAAAGAACGAGTTGCGATGCATTGGTCCCCAGACGGTCTGCGACTGCTAATCGCGAGCCAAAGCTTTGCGGTAATTTGGGATCGTGTTGAAGATAAGCTCACGGCGCCCGATGGACTTCAGCAAAAGGATTTCCTGCGGGCGGAGTATGTAACATGGAGTCCGAGTGGGACCACCATCCTCACCTCGAAAATGGACATGGGTTTTAAGGCTTCATTGCTTGATGACGGAAGAACCATTGTCCGAGTGTGGGACGCCAGATCGGGACAACTCAAATTTCAACTTAAGATCAAAGGGCCGTACGGAGAAACACAATTCAACTCAGACGGGAAACGGCTCCTGACATCGGGTTGGCACGAAGACGCGCGATTGTGGGATGTTGAAACGGGCCGCCTGATCGCCACGTTTGCACCAACGCAATGGTCGATTCGCCAGGGAAGTTCCGGCGAGTTCAGTCCCGACGGAAAATCCGTTCTCGTTCACAGTTACGAGCGCGGGATTCGCATCTATGACTCCGCTACCGGACTCCTGAAAGCGACCGTGTATGCGGATGAAACGTTTGGCGAAGACGGTTTCGCGTTGCTTGGGTTCAATCCTGACGGAAAACTGTTTGCGATCTACCACGAGCATCTGAAAAGTTTTCACACCATCACCTCGATCGAATTGCACGACGGTGAAACGGGCGAGTTGAAAGCCACACTGACCGGAAAAAACATGCTCGCCGCCGCGAGTCAGCGAGTGTGGACCAGTGACGGCCAGACTCTGATTACGGGCGGTGGCGATACGTCTAAGTCGTTTGAGGGAAAGATTTGGGAACTCGGGACGGGCAGGTTGAAAGCCACTTTCCCGATGGTGCTGACGTACAGCCGCATCCCATTCGACTTTGGATACAAGAATCGCGACGAGTTGTCAGTTCACCCTACACTCCCGATCGTGAGTGCTGTCAACGAAAAGTTTGTTCGCTTGTGGAGTGCGGAGACTGGTGAGCTATTGCAAACGCTCGAGAACGCGCGATGTGGAAAATGGAGCGCCGACGGAACGTTGTTGCTGACGTACTCGAAAGCTCTTGATGTCGCGCAGGTTTGGGACGTCGTCTCGCGCCCCGTTGAACGCCAGCGGACAGCGCCACCCTCTTAATCGACCTGAGTGATCGCACTTTCAAAGAATTAGCGCCTCCCATCGAAGCGACGCAGTGGGACGCTGACCTTGCAAAAGAAGTTCGCTAACTCATTTGTGCCTTTTGTGCCTTTTGTGGCTCAACCCCCTGGTTGAGGCATGTGGTAGGATTCAGTTGATGAAAAGAACTATTCGTAACAGCGTCCTCTTGTTGTTTGTTTTGTCGTGGGTGGTCTATGCGCAGACACAGAATGGCGGTAAAGCGCTTCCGAAACTGTTATCTGTGCGAGAGCAACAGCGCGTGCGGGAGAGTTGGCTGAAGAAGCGGCTCGACACGATGCTCCTCCCGATGATGCGTCAAAACAAGATCGACATGTGGATCGTGACGAACGAAGAGTTTCATGCCGATCCGGTAACGGCTTACATTGCGCCTCCACTGCCTTACGTCGGCCGCCGCGAGTTTTTCGTTTTTGCAGATCGCGGAGGTGACAAACTCGATCGCATCGCGATCGTCCGTTATGGGGAAGAACACCTGGGCTTTTTTTTCGAACTGTTGAATCCGCCAGGTAGAGAGATCGGACCAACACTGCGTCGGATCGTGGAAGAACGAAACCCCAAAACAATCGCTCTCAACATCGGCGGGATGCGAGGCGCCACCGACGGCCTCACACATGAAGCCTATAAGTTTCTCGCCGACGCTGTTGGACCAGACTACGCCTCACGCTTCGTCTCCGCCGCTCCGCTGATCGTCGAATACATGGACACACGCTTGCCCGAAGAACTCGAACACTATCGAACGGCTGTCGAGTTGACCGACATCCTTACGCAGCGTGCGTTCTCAAACGAGGTGATCACACCCGGTAAGACCACGGCCGGCGATGTTCGCTGGTGGTTTTTGCAACAGGTGAACAACCTTGGGCTCGATGTTTGGTTTCAGCCTGACTTGCGCATTCAACGACACAATAAGGAACCAGGTAAGACGCAACAATTTCTGAGCGTTACCTCGGAATCGGAAGTCATCCAGCCCGGCGACGTTATTCACATCGATTGCGGAGTGAATTACATGGGCTTGAGCACCGACTGGCAAAAGATGGGATACGTGTTGCGTCCGGGCGAGAAAGACGTTCCCGAAGGACTGAAGAAAGCGTTGACGAATACAAACCGTCTTCAGGACGCACTGTTCACGCATATCAAGCCGGGCGTGAAGGGCTTCGAAGTCTACGACGCCACGATGGCTGACATGAAGAAGCTCGGGATCGAAGCGATGATCTATTCCCACTCGGTTGGCAATCAGGGACACGCACTCGGCGCCAGTATCGATTTTCGCCGTCCGACCACCGGCAATTCGCTGGAACCACCCTTTCGCGAAGGTTCATACACGTCGATCGAGTTGAACACCTCTACTCCGGTTCCGGAGTGGGACGGTCAGAAAGTCACCATCATGATGGAAGACGATGCGTATCTGACGAAGGACGGGATGAAGTGGTTTCGTCCGCGCCAGACTGCGTTTTACGTGATCCGTTAACCAGCCACAAACTACACAGATCGTCTTCCATTTTCTCCTCAATGGAGCGACAATGATCGCGCATCAAATTCGGTCTGCGCTCCCTCTCAGAGTCTTTCCTTAAGGTACAAAACGGTTCTGTGTGCCCGAATGATAGGCGAGGTCATATCTCAATATCGGATCGTCGGTGAAATCGGACGTGGGGCAATGGGCGTCGTGTACCTCGCCGAACATACCGTGCTCGGTCGACGGGTGGCGATCAAGACCACCAACTCAAACCACGCGCGATTTCTTCGCGAGGCCCGGGCTGCCTCAGCTTTGTCTCATCCGCACATCGCAACCATTCACGACTACGGCCAGATGGATGATGGTCAACCGTACATCGTGATGGAATATGTCGAAGGCAAAACGCTGGCTGATTTGATCTTCGAAGGAAAGCTCACCATCCCCAAGTCTCTACGCATCATTCGCGAGGTAGCCGAAGCACTGAGCGAAGCCCACCGCCACGGAATTATTCATCGCGACATCAAACCTTCAAACATCGCCGTCGACGATCGAGGCATCGTGAAGGTGCTCGACTTCGGTCTCGCAAAACAAATCGGACTCGAACCAGTCGATTCAGGCGGTGACGTAAACTCGATGGATACCCGAACTCGCGAGGGTGTACTTGTCGGAACGCCAATGTACTTCTCACCCGAACAGGCGCTTGGTCACAAGCTTGATGCACGCAGCGATCTTTTCTCGCTCGGTCTGGTGCTCTACGAATGTTTAGCGGGCAAACCGGCGTTCCGTGGCGTGACACCGATGGAAATCTGCGCCAAGGTGATCCGCGATCCTCCGATTCCACCGTCTCAAATCAATGGTGCGATTTCTGCGGACCTGGAACGCGTCACTTTGAAAGCGCTGGAGAAGTCGGTAGACGATCGTTACCAGTCGGCCACTGACTTGGCAGCGGACTTACAGACGCTGGAGTTCACGTTTTCAACTCCGGGATCGACTCGATTATCGATCGACGAGACTCAGGTATTACCCAAAGCGCAAACCGCACCCGTCAATCGCAGTCGCAACCTCAAACGCCTGGCGCTTCTGGTGCTCGGGGTGCTTCTTGTCGGCGGCATCTCAGCCTGGTTGTTGTTCGGCGATAAGAAGCAGAACCCGCCGGCGCAAGTCGAGCAAGTGCGATTGGGAATCGGCGGAAACGTAGTCGAGGCCGCAATCTCACCCGACGGAAAATCTGTCGCATACGTGAGCGACGAAGGGGGCCGGCACAGCATTTCGCTCCGGCAAATTACGACTGGAACGGACCTCCAAATAGTTGGCCCAGCCAATACGAAATATAAAGGACTCTCCTTTTTCCCCAATGGCGACTATTTATCTTATTTGAAAACCGAAGGCGACTCTGCGGATCTGTATCAGGTGTCTACGTTCGGCGGCGCCTCTCGAAGGTTGGGGACGCATGTTGACACGCCCGTCAGCTTTTCCCCCGATGGTATGCAATTCACCTTCGTGCGGTACTCGAGTGATGCACACGAAACTGCGCTCATAGTCGCCGATGCTAACGGCAATAATGAAAGAGCACTCGCCACACTGAAGGAGCCGCAGCTCTTTAGCCTCGGCGGTTTTTACTCGAGTGGTCCTGCATGGTCGCCCGACGGGACGCTGATCGCCGTACCTGCTTTCAGCGTAACTGACAAGACTTTCCGCGAGGTGATGTTAGTCAACGTCGCAGATGGAAGTATGAACACGATCAATCCGGGGCGTTGGGACGTGATCGAGAAAATCGTGTGGTTGGCAGATGGCACGGGTTTCCTGATGAATGCGGCTGAGGCTAACTCAACGGTGTTGCAAATATGGCTCGTAAATCGGCAGGGAGGAGAAGCGCAACGAGTCACGAAAGATCCGAGTAACTATCTGGGCCTGAGCGCTACGAAAGATTCCAGGGTAGTGTTGACGATCAAAAACGAACTCGCCACGTCCGTTTGGATTTATACAACAGCTTCAAACTCGTCAGCGCAGCTTCCTTCAAGTCGGTATCTCGGAGCTTCGGGCATTGCATGGACCCCTGACTCCAAGTTTGTGCTTGCTTCCAACAGCAATGGCAGCTACGAGCTTTGGACCATGGACGCCGACGGAAGTAATCGCAAGCAGGTGACCTTTAATGCGCGAAACAATCTCGAACCCGCCATCTCGCCCGACGGCCGTTACATCGTTTACGCGGCATTCGAGGGACGGCATCCTCACCTCTGGCGCATAAACGCAGATGGGACCAATGCAAAACAGTTGACGAGCGGCGGCGACGAGGACCTGCCTCGCTTCACCCCTGACGGAAAGTGGGTCGTCTATCACAGCATCGATCGCGCCCGATACAGCATTCGCAAAATATCGATCGATGGAGGAGAACCTGTCACGCTCGTAAACGACACGGCAACGCAACCTGATGTTTCGCCTGACGGAAAACTGGTGGCGTGCTTTGCTAAACGAGCGGGGGAGACAGCCTGGGAAATTTTCGTCGTACCGATTGATGGCGGCTCACCCGTCGCGACGTTTGCGCCACCCGCAACCGTTCAACCGGAAAAGCCGGGCCTGCGTTGGACGCCTGACGGTGGAGCATTGACGTACGTGTCCACCGTGCAGGGCGTCTCCAACGTGTTGCGCCAGTCGTTAACCGGTGGCGAACCAAAGCCGCTGACTGACTTCAAAGAGAATCGCATCTACTTTTTCGACTGGTCACGCAACGAGCGAAAGCTGGTGCTCGTGCGCGGAAGTGATACTAAAGACCTGATCCTCGTCCGCGATTTCTCGCACGCAAGCAACGGTACTCCGTACTAGACGTCTGATTCACTCTGCGGCCTCTGCGTATCTCTGTGGCCCTCTGCGTTGAAAGGCCCATTAACGCAGAGAACGCAGAGATACGCAGAGGGCCGCAGAGGAAAGACTTCCATCCCAACTCGATTTTTTGTGCAAAGCTGATTCACCAGGCCTTGCCCGAAAGTCGAAGATCATTGTTGGATACGGTCAGTACCGTATCCAGGTAACAACCGATTAGCTAGCGTAACAACTGATCAACTGGCGAAACGAGGTTAGCAGGGGCCTTCGACGCAACCGATAGGTTCCGGACGACAGCACTTAATTACCTGCGCGTTGGTTTCCGACTGCAGGTGGACCGAGCAATCATACTCGGTGCTGCCATCAGTTGCAGTAAAGACGGTCAAATTGTCGTTTCCATCTTTTTCCACGGTAAAGGTGTAGGGTTCCTCTTCACTGATTCTAAAAGTAAACGTCATCTTTCAACTCCTTCGTCGTTAAACCTCCTGGTGGACGTGAGTATCCGCTCCAGTTTCGAATTCATTGCTGGGGTGTGCTCAAGACGAACGTGCGGTCTGCGCCTGGGCTGTTCGCTCGCCCTGAGCTGGACGTAACCACGTGAACACTGCCATTGCCATCTGTGTGCCACGCGTTATCCGGGCAATAAGCCACATAATTCGCAATTTCCAAGAGTAAACGCACTCTTCTCACTATCAGAATTGATGGTCTACCTATCATTTCTGATATGCTTCGCGTGAAATGAACCCCCGCTTAATCGCTATCTCCGGCTCGTTGAAAGGGACGATCTTTTCCCTCGCCCAGGAGGAGATATCAATTGGTCGCGATCTCTCAAACAGCGTCTCACTCAACGATGCATCGGTCTCGCGCCGTCATTGCCTGATCAAGAAGAATGGCAGTACCGACGGTTTTCAGGTTACCGATCTCGAGAGCTACAACGGCACGTTTGTGAACGGCGTGCAGGTTGCAGAGCAAGCCCTGACTCACGGCGATCAAATTGCCCTCGGCGATCTTCGTTTCATCTTCCTTACTCATGACGACGCCGTAACTACTGCGGCCCGCCTCGAGGACGATGATTTGATTACTCGTTCCACAATCCAGCTCGAACGGGAACAGGCGTTCTACCTTCGGCCTGAAGGCGCCGTGCCGGAGATCTCGGTCGACTCGCGCGCGATTCGTGAACGCAACGCGTTATTAAAGATCAGCACCACCATCAACTCGATCAGGAATTGGAAGGAGTTGCAACTGCGTCTGCTGGAGTTGACGCTCGACGTCGTGCCGGCTGAACGCGGTGCAATTTTGATGGCAGACGAGGACGGCGAGCACTTCGTGTCGTGCCATGGCTGGAACCGCGTGAGTGGCGCTGACGAGTCGATCAAGGTGAGTCAAACGATTTCGACGAAAGTTTTGAGAGGTGTGGTTGCGATCTTGAGCAACGAGGTGGTCCAAAGCGAGAGCAGCGGGTTGCCGAGTCTGGTAGAAGCGCAAGTCAGTTCATTGTTGTGCGTTCCGCTCGTGGCTTTCGAAAAGCCGTTGGGCGTGATCTACCTTGACACCAGTTCACGAGTTGCAAAGTTTGACGAAGTACATCTCCAGCTCCTCACCGCGATTGCGGGCATCGCCGCCATCGCTTTTGAAAACGCGCGCAGATTCGAACAGTTGGAAAAAGAGAACCGGCGGCTACAGGAAGCAGTGAAGTTGGAGCACCAGATGGTTGGCGAGAGCCAATCCATGCGCGAAGTTTACGCGCTGCTTTCGAAAGTCGCAGCTTCGGCTTCGACCGTCTTGCTCCTCGGTGAAAGTGGCACCGGCAAGGAACTCGCCGCACGTGCGATTCATCTTAACAGCCCGCGCGCCAGCAAAGCCTTCGTTGCGATCAATTGCGCAACCCTCACGGAAAGTCTGCTCGAGAGTGAGTTGTTTGGGCATGAAAAAGGATCTTTTACCGGCGCCGTTTCTCAGAAGCGAGGCAAGTTGGAGTTAGCTGATGGCGGCACAGTGTTTCTCGACGAAGTCGGTGAGCTGTCGCCTGCAATTCAGGCAAAACTCCTGCGGGCGTTGCAGACGCGCGAATTCGAGCGTGTTGGCGGCACGCGTCCGATCAACGTCGACGTGCGCATGATCGCAGCAACCAATCGCGATCTGAAGGCTGCGATCAAAGCCGGACAGTTTCGTGAGGACCTTTACTATCGCCTAAATGTAGTTTCGATCCCGATGCCGCCGCTGCGAGAACGACGTGAGGACATCCCGCTCCTGGCTGCGTTCTTCGTGGCAGAGTACAGCAAGAAGTGTAAACGGCGTGTAACTGGCGTCTCGGCGGAAGCTCGCCGGTTGCTTTGCAGTTACGACTGGCCGGGCAATGTGCGGCAATTGGAGAATGCGATCGAACGGGCTGTGGTGTTAGGAGCGACGGAATTGATCACGCCAGAAGATCTTCCGGAGATAGTAGAGCGCGAAGCGATCGTGGACGCTCCCGCTGCCGGTTATTTTGAAACAATCAGAGAGGCGAAGCGACAACTGGTCACCAAAACGCTTCGACAAACGGGAGGTAACTTCACGGAGGCCGCAAAATTATTGGGTATGCACCCGAATAACCTGCATCGACTCGTTACGAACCTCAACCTTCGCGAGACCAGCTAAGACGAGCGCTTCACCACCGGGCGGAAGGTGCCGAAAACAAGATCGAACAGTGGTGAGGTGACGCCGAAGCGCAGTTCAGGGGTCCGGTAGTGGTGTAGCAGATGATACTTGCGAAGATACCTCATCACGCGCACACGGCTCTTTCTGTGGTGACATTGAAAATGAACCCACTTGTAACAGAAGTAACCGGACGCCATTCCGATGAATAATAACGACGCTACCTGCCATGACCCGGTCGCAGCCCACGCGATTAGCCAGTAAACGACAGCAACTGGCGCACTCAATAACAGACTTGCGAAATGCCGGCTGTGCGCTTCGGGATTTTCGTGATGCGCGATGTGCGCGTGATACAGAAGCTTCTGCGCTATTCGCGACCGCGCGTCATAGTGAAAGACGAATCGATGAAGGCCGTACTCGATCAAACCCCAGCTCACAAATCCCAAACCTAGTAATAGAACTGGCATGAACATAGGGTAGCACACGGATTATCAGCTTTCATCGGTGTAATCCGCGGATAAAAAATACCTTACTCGATCCGAACGCGATCGCCACGATTTTTCCGTGGCGAGCGGGCGGAAATGAAGATCTGTGGCTATTTTTCTATCGACTGGACGAACTGCTGTAGCTCCGCGAGGTTGAGATCTGACACGACCCAGTAAGCCATGCCGCCGTTGGACCAGCGAATCAGGTTGTAACCGTGGCTCACAGATGCTTTTGCAGTCGATGCTGTTGCATCAGTTGCCGGCCAAACAAACAGGTTGATGGGATGTTGCCGGCGTTTATATACCAGCGCCGCCACCGGGCGATGCCCGATGTAATCGAGTCTGCCGCCGTCCAGACTGAATCCGTCCTGGCTTAGATCTTTGACTGGCGGCGAGAAATCCAGTCTGCCGTCAAACCATGGCTTCACCGTGTGTTGGTCGGAAGAGGGAACGTCCGTCAAATGATCGGCCATGAGCGAGCGCACATGGCTCGAGACGATTTCCTGAGCAATCACGTCACCTTGCGATTGCCGGCCAGGAATTCCGGCAACGGCCCAGATAACAGCGATGACAGTTATCAGAGACGTGGCGGCCACCAGCCATTGCCAGCGAAATATCGTCGATCTTCGCTGCGGTTCGTCTTCGTGTCGCAACGCCGATCGTAAACGTCCCTGGAAATCTTTCGGCAGGTCGAATCGTACAGCTCTCTGGCCGAGTGCCGATCGCAAACCGCGAACTCCTTTGTACGTTTGAGCGCAGGCCGTGCAGTCCTCGAGATGACTTTCGACTTCCAGGCTTTTCACCAGGTCCAACTCACCGTCGAGATACCCGTGAATCAACTCGCGCGTTTCGTGGCAACTCAATGCTCGTCTCCTTCCCCATGCGACTAACCAGCAGCGCATGCAGTTTGTTACGCCCGCGTTTTAGTCGCGACATAACGGTTCCAATCGGGATGTCGATAACGTTCGCAATCTCTTTGTACGAGAAGCCTTCCATTTCGCGCAGCACCACAACCTCGCGAAACTCCACCGGCAGTTCCTGCAAGGCTTCTCGCACGATTTGTGAGTCAAGACTCTGCAACAACAGCACTTCGGGATCGGAATGGTCCATGCCCAGTTCGTCGAGTTTGTCTTCGATCGGATCGGCCGAGCGGAGTACGCGATTCTGTTGCAGCCACGTGTAGCACGTGTTCCGCACAATCGTCAGCAGCCACGAGCGCGAATCGCCGCCGTGGTAGCCGGTGAAGAACTTGAATGCGCGCAGGTAAGCTTCCTGAACGATGTCTTGTGCGTCGGTGTCGTTGTGGATCAGCCAGCGGGCAAGGTTGTACGCAGCGCCCAAATGCGGCAAAGCAATTTCTTCAAACCGAACGACTTTGCTTTGGTCTGGCAACGAACTTCCTCTCGCCCTCTAGTAAAGACTGCGGCACGTTCTTTTTTATTCCCTGGAGATGGCCCTTTGCCTCAAAAGTCAGGATTCAGACTTGGAGGAGGTCAGTACCGTAACGCGGTAGCGTCGGGTCGGTTTTCGTTCACACGATATTCTTAGCAAATCAAATGCTCCCGTACGACCCGACGCTACCGCGTTACGGTACTGACTGTATCCAACAATAATTTTCGACTTTTGCGGGGAATACTTAAACAGTGATTGCAGTCTGTACAGGTGAATGCAATTCTGGGAGGGTGAAAGAAATGAACGATTTTATAAACTGGCTGCTCAATTCTCCAACTGACGGCCCGCGCGCAACTATTCTGATCCGATTAATGGCGGGCTCTGTGTTCCTGTGGGAAGGCATATTGAAATTCGTCTATCCGAATCAAGGCGTTGGACGATTTACGAAGCTCGGATTTCCAGCGCCGTATTTCACTGCGACCGCCGACGGTTGGTTCGAGATCATCGGCGGCTTGTTGCTGCTCACGGGGTTTTTGACACGGCTGATTGTGGTGCCGTTTATGATCGAGATGCTTGTGGCGATGGCGTCGACGAAGATCCCTCTATACCTGGGAACATCGCCGTTGCCGCTGCCACCCGTACCACCGCAAATCGGTTTGTGGGCGGTGTTGCACGAGATCCGATCCGAGTTCGCGCAACTCTTCAACTGTGCGTTCCTGCTGGTGGTCGGACCTGGGGCGTGGTCTCTCGATGCGTTGCTCGCGCGACGCCGTACCTGGGTACCGGCACGTCTATCTTCATTGCCACCGGTACATTCCATGCAATAGCATCACGAGCACAATGCTGAAGCAGCTCTTGGATCGCCTACAAACTCGGCCAACCAACACCTGCTTCTGCACGCTCGCGATTCATGCGCCGTATCGTCGCCGCGCACAGACCCTGATCACTGACGCACCGGCCATGCCCTGGATCGTGTTAACGGATGAGCCGAACGATTTCATCGACCTGCCGGTGCGCGCCATGCGACATGTGCCGACTGGTCCAATGGCCATCGATTTCCGGACACGAATCCCTGGCACCGGCAACGGACGCGGCGCTCCCGCCTATCACGACAAACGATTTGTGTTGCGTGCGGCTCTCGAGGAATTTGATACCGCGATCTTCATCGATGCTGACACGCGCATCAGATCAGTTCCGCGCCTGCCCCATTTTCGCCCCGGTATCGCCGTCGACAAGGCGTTGGATGCGAGCATCGCGGACCATTTGAGTCGATGGGGACCAATGCGCAAACCGGCATTCGAGGAATTAGCCGTGGAGCTGCTGGGCGAGGCAAACGCGATCAACTCCGCGCGCTGGTGTAGTGAGGCTGTGTTTGCCGTAACTAAGGACGGAAATGAATCGATATTCTTCGACGCATGGGAGCGCGGCGCGAATTTTCTGCAGAGCCGCGGCGTCTTCACCGGTGAGGGAGGCGTCATCGGACTCGCAGCCGTCTGCGCGGGTTGGACCATCGATTACCGGACGCTCAAAAAATTGCTAGCCGCAACGCGACACGAGGCCGGAGGACCAAAAGTCCAGTAGATCTCACTCGACGATCCAGCGCCATTGCTGGTTGGACCACAACCCTGCACGCGGCAAAAGATCTTCCACGGCCTTCACCACCTCGGGCCACTTCTCTTCGTTGTAGTCGTCGCCTGACAACCAGCCACCCGGCTTGATCTTCGGGAGCCACGCTTCGATGTCGGCTTTCACACTTGCATAGTCGTGTCGCGCGTCGAGATGAACCCAATCAAGCGACGCGTCTGAAAACAACTGCGCGGCAGCAGTAGAATCAGCGATGATCAACTGAATCTTATCGGCGTAGCCGCAGTCCAAAACGTTCTTGTGCAACGCGCCGGCGAACGTGCCGCCTCCCTGTTGCACGGCGCCGTCGTGATAGTCTTTTCCGCGCCAACCTTCAGGACCACTACCGCGGCACGTGTCGATACCGATCACTGTGATGCGTTTGCCGCTGCGCTCGACAGCCTCGCCCAACGAACAGAGGCTTCGGCCGAGATAGGTTCCAACCTCGACGAATCGACTGCCTTCCGGAAACCGGCTCACTGCTTCTTCCTGTGCGGAACGCCAATTGAACCAACCATCGATTTCATACCATTGCCGGCGAATACCGAGACGTTGCAAAAGCGACTCGCTGAAAACCGCCCTTAGCGTGTCGTAGTGCCGGCTCAGGTCCCAAAAGCGCATCTGTGCTTTGCCTCAAATCGGGGTTTGCTTCAAAAGTCAGGATTCCCACTTGGAGGAGGTCAGTACCGCAACGCGGTAGCGTCGGGTCGGCGTCAAACATACAAATTCTTAGCAAATTTAAGGACTCACGTACGACCCGACGCTACCGCGTTACGGTACTGACCTCGCCCAGGTGTGAATCCTGAATTTAAGGCAAAGCCCCTCACAGGTTCGCCTAAACTACGGATTTGTTTATCGTAAATGTGGAAACGGTTCGTCAGGCACGCGTTTGTCCAAGAACCGGCTCAACTGTGCCCAACCGTCGCCGCGTTCCCAACAAACCACGAGCAGATCCTTGTTGATTCGATCAGCAAAATACTCGAGCACTTCGCGGTTGTGCCTTTCGTATCTCTGCGCCGACTTCTCATAATCCCAGGCGGCAGGCTCCATACCATGAACTTCATCCCACCAATGAGGTTTTGCAAAGTCCTCCTTCCGAATTCCCTCCCGCTCGTGATGTCCTTTCAAACTTGCAACGTACGTCGGAGTGTCTTTCCTCAGGGTCAAAATGAATTTGCTGTTCGGAAACGCGTGGTCCAATTCTCGATAAACCGCAAACCACGGCCAGTCTTCGAATGCTTCAAACTTCTCCGCTTCCTTCAACACGGGCTCCAGTTGATTCCGCTTGACGTGAAGCGCGAGATTCATGTCGTACGTACGATGCTTGAACCCAAAACGCCGGAAGCAATACCCGAGCGAGGTCGTTCCGGTTTTAGGTAAACCTATCCCGAAAACTTTCCCGGCCTTGACCGGCCGCAACTCGAGCCACGCGCCCCGAAGCCTGTTCTGAATCTTCTTCGCGATCATGCGCCGGTGTTTGTTTTTCCGTTCATCACTTCTGAATAGTAGGTCAACAGTGACGCCACTGTTTTGTCAGGAGCGAAGTCGTGCATACTTTGCTTCGCCGCGGTCGACATTTCATTCAACTTCGGATCAACCCACGCTGCGATTAGCTTGTCGGCCAATGCTTCTGCGTCATTCGGATCGACCAGGAATCCGTTCACTCCATCGGTGATCAATTCGTCGAAACTCGCGCCGTTCGTTCCGATGACGACTTTGCCAATCCCCATCGCTTCCAGACAACTATTCGGCAAGTTGTCGATCAACGAAGGCAAGACAACCAGGTGTGATCGATCGATAACCGGATACAACTGTGCGTGCGGAAGATTGTCCAGCAGGATCAACCGCTCGGCGAATCGCCGGCACTGCGATCGTGCAAACGCTGCCATCGACGACGCGAGTTGAGTTTCCATGTCTCTGCCTACAAGCACGGCGTAAGCGTCGTCGTACCGCTCGAGAAAATGCGGCAGCGCTCGCACCAGCGTGTGAAATCCCTTATGCAACTGAAAGCGACCGAAGTAGAGGACGTATTTTTTGTCCTTGAGAAACTGTTCCCAAACCGACGTGTCCCACTCACGCGTCTCAACATAAAAAGGACTGCGAATCAAGCGTGTACGAGAGACCCCCGCTTTCGTTAAAAGCATCGTCTGCAGCGCAAGACTCGGCACATGAACGTTCCGTGTTAATCGGTATTGCAACGCCTCCAAACGCTCTGCAATCGTCACATCGAGATTTCGCTTTAGGCCCGCCGCATGGTTGCGAGCAGGTTCGTATGAAGAAGCGCGCACGACGTGGACGGTGCGCAACAGCGGAATGGAGAACACTCCGCAGGAAGAGTAATTCGGATACTGAATCAAATGAAAAGGTTCTTTTCGATGGAGTTGTTTCAGTTTGCGAAAGACCTGCGTGCTGAAGTTCAACCAATGCAACGTGGTAGGCAATGAGTAACGAGTCAAACGGTTGAGCGTCTGCCAACCTCGCTTCAGTCCGAGCCGGTGGACCATCACACCTTCGTGCTCGAATTCACCTTCGTCTTCATGCGACAGAGTTACGACATGAACATCGTGACCAAGGCGCGCCAGTGTCTTTGAAACTCGATTGAGGTAATTAGCGAGACCTCCGTCGAAGTCTTTTTCTGTTACGAATTCCGGAGTGGCGAAGGCGATTCTCAGTTTTTCTGGTGGCATGTCGTCGTCCACGGATGTCTGCCATTCGACGAACCAGCCTCGCATTCAGGGGAACCGGTGAGGCGCGAATAGGTGCTCACGAGCATTGAAAGAACCGCGTCGGGCGCAAACAGTTTGAGGTAGCGATCGCGAGCAACCTGTCCCATCTGTCTGCGCAATGCGGGATCAGCGGCCAGAGATTGCATCGCATCGGCAAGTGCTGCGCTGTCGCCCGGCGGGACGAGAATTCCCGCGCCTGGCGTAAGCAGATCGGGTGACCCGCCGACGTTTGTCGTGATGATCGGTAAGCCGTGCGCCATAGCCTCGATCACGCTTTTCGACGTTCCTTCGGCGAACGAGGGCAACACAAAAACGTCGAGCGTGCGCATGAACGCGCTACAGCCCAGGGTGCCGTCGTAAGAACCAACAAACTCCCACGAACCATTGAGCTGTAACTTGCGCGCGTGTGCTTTCACTTCCGGCACCGCGGGGCCAGTGCCCGCCAACCGCACGTGCACGTCGTTGCGATCTTGTCGCAACTGGGCCAATGCGTCGGCCAACACGAAAGGTCCCTTACCAACCTCGATCCGCGCTGCGTAGCCGAAGATCGTTTCGTGCTTGCCATTCTTTGGCAACCTCGCGGAGACATTCAGCATTTCAGAGTCTTCCGTGATCAGCGGCAACACTGAAACGTTCGACAAGAATGGAAAGCGTTCCGACCATTGCTTTGCGAGTGTTGGAGAAAGCGCGGCTACCTCCGAGCACAACGGCAACACTTTTTCGAGTCGTCGGTAGTAAGGATCGAGCGCAGGTAAATAATGCGGTGTGCCCATTTCGTGATAGAGAACCGGGATTCCGACTTCCTTGCCCGCACGAATGAATAGAGTTGCGCCCGTGTCGGGTGTGAACACGTGCAGCACATCGTAATCAGAAGCAGAGAAAAAATCGCAACAATGCTTGTAATGGGCCTGGGAGATCAGGTCGAGCAACTGCTGCCAGATTCTGCGCAACCCGTGCTCGGAGCGTGGAATCAACAAAAACAATAATAGGAAACTGGAGAGCAAGCTGCGCACGCCGCGCAGGATCATGAATGCGATCGAACGGTCGATAATATGACCTACCGGAACGTCTGCTTGCCGCAACCGCCGGTAAAAGCGATCGCTCTCTGCGGGTTTGTACAAGAGTACGACTTCAACGTCGTACCCGGCGCGATGCAGGCTGATCGCGTAGGTAACGAGAATCTCGTCGGCGCCACTGACCGGTCCGAAAAAGTGACTCTTGCAAAGAGCAATTTTCATGATTTGATCAATAGCCACGGGAGGCGGCCGCTCGCCACCGCCCGAAAAGGCCGAAAACGAAAAGCATCGAGCAGCCTGGCTCGACCTGATTCAGCATGTCCGTTATGGATTAAGGTAGTTGCATCTTTCATCAACAGTTCATACGCGGAATCGCGAAGCTTGCTTTTAACGCGACGGCGCTTCGCGCGAGCCGCAGTTTGAGCGCGCGTGCGAGCGAGAGCCATTTGCTGAACACGCATCGCCTGCTTGCAGATTGCGGCGGAGTCGGAACACATTTGGTTCGAATCGGGATCGGCTTTTCGATGTATCGCTACCGGCTCTTCGACTGCCGCCACCGCGAAACGCTCGCTGATCCGAAGCCACATCTCCCAGTCCTCGCTGAGAGTCAAGCCCGTGTTGAAACCGCCGAGTTCGAGCAAGGCTGATTTGCGCAGAAGCACCGACGGCATCGGGATAAAGTTGCGTTCGAGCAACTCCCAGAAGATGTCGCCCTGCGGACAATCACTCGGATAGATCTCGCCGGTCGGCAGTTGACGGCGCGCGTCGCCGATCAGCGCGCGGCCGTAACAAAGCGCGATGCGCTCGTCGGCGGCCATCCTGCACAACTGTTTGTCGATTGAACCCGGCAGACGAAGGTCGTCGTCGTCGAGGAAAGCGATGAATTCCGACGAGCTTTCCGCGGCGCCGGCGTTACGAGCGTGCGCGAGGCCCTGGTTCTTAGTCAGTCGAATGTAACGGACATCCGCGAGCTTCGCGCAAAGATCTGGAGTCTCGTCGGTCGAGCAATCGTCGACGATGATCACCTCGAGCTCGGATCCCGCTTGCAACGCGCTCTGAACCGCGCGTTTCAGAAATTGCGCACGATTATAGGTGGTGATGACGACGGTTACGCTCAACATGAAGAAGGGTAATATAAGACATCCGCGTTCATCTGCGAAATCTGCGGCTTAATTTTTTGTCATCCCTCCCAGGGCTGACTCCCTAGACAATCTAAGTAGTCCATGCTATTCTGAGGCCCTAGAACATCTAGGAGGTGCGTGGTGAGTAAATCAAAAGCGGGTTTACTTCAGGGGACGCTGGACATGTTGATTCTGAAAGCCCTTTCGCTTGGCGCTTTGCATGGTTACGGAATCGGTCAGCGAATCGCACAGATCTCAGACGACACGCTCAAGATCGAGGAGGGTTCGCTGTATCCGGGACTCTACCGGCTCGAGCGGCGCGGATGGATCGAATCGGAATGGGACGTCTCAGACAACAATCAGCGTGCGAAGTTCTACAAGCTGACCCGCTCGGGTCGGAAGCAATTAATTCTCGAGGAGCAGAATTGGGAGCGGTTAGCGGGCGCAACCATGAAGGCCCTACGTGCGAGCTAAGGAGGATGCAAGACTATGTCGCGGATTAAAGCCACCGTCCAATTTTTTCATGCCTGGCGACATCCCGATCAGATCGCGCTCGAAGTTGAGGAGGAACTGCAGTTCCATATCGCAAAGCGCACCCTTGCCAACATTGAGAACGGAATGACGCCAACTGAAGCGCAACTTGCCGCTCGGCAAAGTTTTGGACACTTTCACCAAATCAAAACCGAGTGCTGTGAAATCAGACGCGACCTTCCCTTCGATGCCCGTCCTATAAGAATGGGAATTTACATCGCCATCGCAGTCGTCGCAGGCGGAACAGCATTATGGGCGGTCAACATACCACACCATAACGTCTCAGCTATTTTGTGGCAGCTTGTCGCAATCGCGGTTCTGGCGCGCGCGTTCTTCGCCGGTCGACGAAACAAAAATCCCCACTGTTACTAACCAGTTACTTGTAAGCCACCCAAGGAGTAATGATCATGCGGCTTCGCATTGTTCAAAAGATCTCACTCTGCCTGTTTGCTCTGCTTTTGTTAACTGCGAGTTCGGGCAATGTGCTGAGTGTGCAAATAGTTGATGAGCGGCCCGTGAGTCCGCGCCTGGCGGCACTTCAGGATCGGCTCAAATCTGGTGATACGCGGGCGCTCGACAGTTTTTGGAAAGAGATCACAGAAAGCGGCACGCCGATCATTGAGCCCGCAACGGGGAGCGACGTGCTCGTAACGATGGTTTGGCGAACGAGAGAAGAGACGAGAAACGTTTTCGTCTTTCGCCTCGGGGATGTCAATAAACCGATGACGCGGCTGCTCGACACTGATTTGTGGTACAAGACATTCCGGCTTCCGAAAGGCGCGCGCTTCATTTATCAATTCGCGACGAACCTAACCGACCCGAAAGAGTGGGGCGGCGTGGCCCGCTTCGCGAACGTCGTACAGAATGATCCGTTGAATCCGCTCCAGTTCACCGAGCACTATAACGAGTTCAACCCGTATGAAGGGAATTCGTTTTCGGCAGTCGAGCTGCCCAACGCCGAGCCGCAAAGTTGGAACGTCGTCCGCCCGAACGTTCCTACTGGACGAGTGCAGCGCGACACATTCCGGAGCAAACTCCTCGGCAACGAACGACCAATTTGGATCTACACTCCGCACGGCTATGCTGCCGGCAAGAAGCCGTACGGTTTGCTGGTACTTACCGACGGTGGTGGGTATGTGAACACGGCGCGGGTAGCAACTACCCTCGATAACTTGATTGCCGCAGGCCTCATCCCTCCGTTGGTCGCCGTGATGGTGGAAAACCCAAATCGCTGGCGCGAATTGTCCTGCAATTCAACGTACGCGGACTTTTTGGCTCAGGAGATTGTTCCCTGGGCGCGAGTCAACTATCACGCGACCGACCGTCCCGAGCAGACGATCATAGGCGGCACGAGCCTGGGCGGATTGCAGGCGGCTTGCGTAGGGCTCAAGCACTCGGAGGTCTTCGGGAACGTGCTTTCCCAGTCTGGTGATTTCAAGTGGAAGCCCGATGGTGAAAAAGAGTGGGAATGGTTGAAGCGTCAGTTCGCCGCCAGCCCGCGACTGCCTTTGCGTTTCTCGTTCGAAGCCGGACTGTTGGAAGGGACTTGGTGGTGGCGTGATCTGATGGCAAAACAACCCAACGCGCCGCCTGCTAATTTGATAGATCCAACATTCCTCGCGGCCAACCGTAATCTGAGAGACACGCTGCAAAGCAAGGGATACTCGGTCCACTACACTGAGTTTAATGGGAACCACGGTATGTTGAATTGGCGTGGGACGCTGGCGAGTCACCTCATAGCGCTGGTCGGTATCAAACCCGCGCCTAAGATTTCAGAGCAGCACAGAACGCCGACACAGCCAACCTCGATTCCGAAGAAAGCGATCTCGGGATCTGAAATCAAAGTGGCTCCTGCCGTGCTGAGACAATATGTTGGCAGATATGAATTCGATCCGAAGTTCGCGCATGATTACGTTCTTTACGTGAGCGTCAAGGATGGTTCTTTATGGGTTAGACCTTCAATCCTGAAGCAGCGGCAACTCATCGCGGAGTCCGAGTCAAGGTTCTATGACAGCGAACTTCCAGACCTCCACCTCACGTTCATCAAGGACGAAAGAGGCAATGTCACTGGTGTCACTCTGAATACTGGACAGGGAGACATGCTGGTTAAAAAGATGCCGCCGCCAGTGCCCAGTCTTACCGGCAATACGACTTTTACTTTGGCAGGACACACCGACGCCGAGGCTGTCGCCATTTACGGATCGTTCAACAATTGGATCCAGACGAAGAATTACTGCGGGAGAGAGGGCGACGGGTGGGTCTGTCGCATTGATTTAGCGCCGGGCAAATATACTTACAAGTTCCTGGTCGATGGTGTTGGGCTAAATGATCCGGCGAACTCCCTCACCGAAGATGACGGAAACGGCCACATGGACTCGGTAATCGTCATCAAGCCATAAGTGGTGCCCCCGCAGGGATTCGAACCCCGAACCAACAGATTATGAGTCTCGGGGACGTGAGTTCATATGCGTCCAATTGCGTACCGGCTGATGCTGATTTGTTTAAGCTTTTGAGCTCAACTTTATTTCTCTGTACGGCTAAGGCTAGCTGAGTTCGCTGAGTTGGCACACAAGTGGGACACTAAACTCGGCTGCGCCGTAGAACACGCATGCTTGGCCGCCCATTAGGAGGGCGTGTACCCGGTGGGCGCGGATCGAAGAAAGGACTTTGAGTATCGGGTTGGGTGTCAAGCGAGCCACCTAAGTGGAAATAGATTTCCCAGAGCTGTTCCGATTCGCGCCAACGCTCGACTGGTGAAAGGCGATACCACTCAGCCCATTCCTCACCTACAAGTTCCTCGGGTGCGATCATGGACAGAGTGTACACGGTCGCCAAAACAATCGCATCTCCTTAGAAGGGGTGCCTCTTAACCGAGAAACTAGTCAAGTGAAGTCTGCCGTATTTAACGTACCATAAGAGAGTTCCGAACGAAGTTTACGTGGTGCCCCCGCAGGGATTCGAACCCCGAACCAACAGATTATGAGTCTGCTGCTCTAACCGTTGAGCTACAGGGGCACAACAAATTTGGAGGGAGGGAGTTTAACATGCCGCCATTTGGAAGCTGCAAATGGGCACGGCTGTACCTCTGGATCAACCTGGAGGAGCCGTAACGGGACGGTCCCAACCATCTTGCAAGCTTCAAAATTGTGTACTCAACACGCTCAACATTATAGAATCCCCTCGAGACACCTCATTCACTGGAGGAAACCCACATGACCACCGTTCAGGGCTTAAACGCTGTTATCGATCTCTCACACTTCAATACAGTGACGAGTTTCGCGGCAATCAAGTCGGCCGGCATCGTCGGAATTATTCATAAGGCTACCCAGGCCACCAACTGGAGCGACTCCACTTACGCCGCCCGTAAAACCCAGGCGCTCGCCGCTGGACTCTGGTGGGGCGCGTATCACTTCGGCACCAACGCCGATGGCGCCGCACAAGCGCAATACTTTCTTTCAAAAGTAAATCCCGGTCCGACGGATCTGTTGGCTCTCGACTTTGAAGAGAATCCGCAAAGCCAGATGACCATCGCACAAGCAGAGCAGTTTGTAACCGAGGTTTTCAATCAAACCGGACGTTACCCCGGATTCTATTCAGACGCGCTCGCCGGAAACATGTTGGGAAACAACCCGAGCGAAATCCTCGCTAACTGCTGGTTCTGGCGTGCCCAGTATGGTGCGTCAGCGCCGATCGTCCCGCCGACGTGGTCCACGTGGACGATGTGGCAGTACACCAGCTCAGGTCCCGTGAGCGGCCTCACCGCGCCGTGTGACCGCGACACTTTCAACGGCACACTCGATCAGTTGTCGCAACTTTGGGGACACTCGTAAACAACCCACAAGCCGCAGATTACACAGATTATTTTAAGGTTCTATCTGTGTAATCTGTGGCTCGCTTTTGTCCAAGCGTTAGTGAACGTAGCCGTTTCCGTTCCCCGCCCAATCAGGCTTGAGCACAACCTTGATGCAGTTGTCTCGCTTGTTCTTGAATATGTCGTAACCGTGAGGCGCTTCATCCAGAGGCAGCCTGTGCGTCACAACAAAGCTCGGATCGATGTCGCCATTCTCGATCATCTCGAGCAACGGTCGCATGTAACGTTGCATGTGCGCCTGACCCGTCTTGATCGTAAGCGAACGTTGCATGACCGATCCCATCGGAAACTTGTCGTCGAATCCAGCATAGACACCGATGACTGAAATCGTTCCGCCATTCTTGCAGCACATGATCGCTTCACGCAGCGCGTGTGGACGATCAGTCTCCAACATCAGCGCCTGCTTGATTCGATCGTACGCGAAGATCGGCGCCGGCGCGTGCGCCTCCATGCCGACGTCGTCAATGCAGGAATCAGGTCCGCGTCCGCCTGTCATATCCATCAATTTCTCGTAAACATTTTCCTCCTCGTAATTGATAGTCTCCGCGCCGCCCTGTTCCGCCATTTGCAATCTCTCCGGAACCTTATCGATCGCAATAACGCGTTCGGCGCCGAGCAGGAAAGCACAGCGGATCGAAAACTGTCCGACAGGTCCGCAACCCCAAATCGCGATCGTATCGCCCGGCTGGATGTTGCACATCTCAGCACCCATGTAACCGGTCGGGTAAATGTCAGAAAGGAAAAGAACCTGTTCATCCGGCAGATCCTTCGGAACTTTGATCGGACCTACGTCAGCAAACGGCACGCGTGCATACTCCGCCTGCCCGCCTGCAAAACCGCCCGTCATGTGTGAATAACCAAAGATCCCGCAGGTTGCGTGTCCCAATAATTTCTCTGCGAGCCATGCGTTTGGATTGGAATTCTCACAAAGCGAAAAAGCCTGTGCCCGGCAGAATCCACACTTGCCACACGAGATCGTAAAAGGCACAACAACTCGATCGCCGATTTTCAGGTTTCGAACTTCTCGACCAACCTCGACCACCTCGCCCATGAATTCATGACCGAGTACGTCGCCTGCCTTCATCGTCGGAATGAATCCGTTATACATGTGCAGGTCGGAACCGCAGATCGCCGTCGAACTGATCTTTACGATCGCATCCTGCTGATTGAGGATTTGGGGATCGGGAACTTCTTCGACGCGCACGTCCGTTTTGCCATACCAACAATTAGCTCTCATTCTTGCATCATCCTTCCTTCGGCGCGATAGTCCGATCCATAGTTAGTTCCGGTTTGACTCGGAAGTTTTTCTGCACGTTCGAGTTCGTCTGCGGATGCAGGCTGTGCGGGCCTCTGTTCGAAGTAGCCAGTGCCGAACAAAGTCGCGTCAGAAACCACGACCTCACCTACTTCCAACACCTGTTTGAAGCGGCGGAGATCGTCATCCAATTGTTGTTCGGGCTCTTCGCCAAACAATTTCGCGACAGCCGCACCGAGTACGCCACCTACGGGGTTGTATTCAATGTTGACTTTGAGGATCGTGCCTCTTCCACCTGGAGCTCGCTCGAAGCGAACAGCGCCGGCGTTGTCGACATCGGCGTTCTCGAGCGATCGCCAGGTTATGACTTTGCCCGGATCGTCTGCGATGATCGTCGCGTCCCACTCCACTTGCATTCCCGCAGGACCTTTGGCCACCCAGTGATAACGATCATCACCGAGGTTTTCGACTGACTGGAGATGGCGCATGAAACGCGGAAGGTTTTCGAAGGTGCGCCAGAACTGGTAAACCTCGTCCGGGTCACGATTGATCATGCAACTCGCTTTCGCATGAATGCCATGGTGACCATTCGTCAGTTGCCTGGCACACATGACGTCGAGCGCTGTGACTGCCACTACATTCGCGGTAGCGAATGCCAGCCGTCCTTTGTTGACGTTTGGCGATCTCGCTGCGGCGCCTAAGCTTGCGAGATCCAGCGCATCACCTGCGACGCGCGACCAAACCCCAGCCGTAGGATTGTCCTGCGCGAAGATCATGACGCCCGCAGCGAGTTCGCGCAGACCGTACAGTCGTATCAAACCCGTGCGCGCGTTTGGAACACCGGAGATGTTTGCGATAGCGCGTGGGGCAAGTAGTTCTGCGAGTCCGAGTCCAACACTGAACCAACCCAGTCCTCTTGCGAGTTTCTTTGCGCTCGCCGAAGGTAAACCGGGTTTTGCGCGCTCTGTTGCGTGGCTTTCTACGTCGTAAGACGACGTACGTTGACGATCCCTCGTCGAGGAACGATCGGCATCGTTTTGTAAGATTGATCTTTCTGAATTCATCAGTTGGAAGTCCCTCCTTGAAGAAGATGTTAAATGGATTATTTCGAGATCAAGGTAGTCAAAGAGTGTGCCCTTGATGACGCAAAGGTGATGCGAAAGTGTCTAAAACAACGAACGCAACACTGTGGATCGTTAACTGCAAGCATTCCTCAAAACTTCAATTCAACAAGGGGGAAAACGTTACATGGAAATGCGAAAACAGGGTGGGGGCGAAGGGCAAGGTACTGCTCGTTCTGCTTCAAAGGGACGGAAGCAGCCAGGTGAACAGACGCCGGGCTCAACAAATCAAGACACCTCCACGAATCAAGGTGCGACTCAGGGTGAGGGATCATCTGTCAGTCCGAATAATGCTGTGGGTCAAGGAACATCGATCGATCCGGGTGCTGCTCCGAAACCAGGAATGTCGACGGGTCAACAACAAACGGGTCAAGGAGAACAGGATCTACTTCAACACGCGAAACAGGCGACCGGCCAAATCGTGAATAAAGTACAGGAGCAGGCAGGTACGCAATTGAATCGTCAGAAGGAAACCGCTGCATCGGAACTTTCACAAGTTGCGAACGCGGTCAGGCGCATACGCGAGAACCTCCCGCAACAAGACCTCGGACCGATTGCTCGCGCTGTCGGTGACTATGGTGAGAAAGCCGCCAACAATCTTGAACGACTCAGCAGTTACATTCGCGAACAGGATCCAAAGCAATTGCTGAACGACGTGCAAAATTTTGGACGACGCCAACCGGCATTGTTGCTTGGTGGTGCATTCCTGTTGGGGTTCGCCGGAGCAAGACTGATCAGAAGTTCAATGGGTACTGGTGGATCTCAGGAGCACCAATACGGGCAGACGAACGTTCCGAGAGCGACGTTTACGCCGCCAACTCCTCCCGCTACGAGACAGTCGACAAATCCCGGCACAGTGTAGCGACGTTTGGAGGTGTTTCGTATGCAAAGGATAAATGACAATCGATCGGCGGAAATGGAAAACAAACCTCTTGGCGATCTCTTCGGCGATCTCGCAACTGAGATGAGCAACTTGGTAAGACAGGAAGTTGCTCTCGCAAGAGTCGAGATTTCGCAGAAGGCGAAGTATGCAGGACGGAATGTTGGTTATCTCGTTGTTGGTGGAGCTGTCGCCTACGCGGCCCTGCTCGCGTTGCTCGCTGCCATAATCATGCTCCTGGACAGAGTCATGCCGGCATGGGGCGCCGCGTTGTTGGTGGGGCTCGTAGTAGCCGCTATCAGTTGGATACTGATTGGTAAGGCAATGTCTGCGCTTCAGCAAATGGAGGTGACGCCGCGAGAAACCGTTGAGACTTTGAAGGAGGACGCAGCATGGGTGAAGCAACAGATAAAATAATGACTGCCAATCAATCCGCGGATAACTATGACGATCCCGAACAGCTTCGCGCTGAGATCGAAGACACTCGGGCTGAAATGAGTCAAACAATCAACGAGATTCAAGAGCGACTCAGTCCCGAAAACGTGATGGATCAGGTTAAGGAAAAGGTTCGTGAAGCAACAATAGGAAAGGTTGAAAGAGTTATGAACAGGGTTGGAGAAACGATAGGCGAAGTAGCAGAACCGGCACGCGAGGTGGTGGATCGCGCGGGAACTGTAGTGATGGAAACCGGAAGGTCCGCGGCGGACGTGGTCTGGAGAAATCCGATACCGGTGGCACTGATCGGTCTGGGACTCGGGATGATTGCGATGCGCGCGTTTCGTGGTGGAAACGGGTACGACTACGAGGAGACGAAGCGCAGCACCGGTTTAAGCAAGATGCACGACATGCCAACTACCGGCACTCTTAATCGCGTTAAGGGAACGGCAAGTGACCTCGCTCATCGTTCCACGGAAACTCTAAACAACCTGGGGACGAAAGCGAAAGACACTGCATCGTCGCTGGGCACGCGCGTCGAGCATATGTTTCGCGAGAACCCGCTCGCGATCGGCGCTGTTGCCGTAGCCGCCGGAACGGCCGTTGGGCTCATGCTGCCGGCGACGAAATTCGAAAGCGAGTACATCGGTGAGACAAGCGAGCGGTTGGTGGACAAGGCACAGGAGGTCGCGCGCGAGACGATCGACAAAGTGCAAAATGCCGCTCAACATATGACTGAAGGGCAACAACCGCAGTAAGTTTCAGCCACGGATTACACGGATCTGTGTAATCCGTGACTGTAGTTTGGATCGTACAGGTAGGATTCTGTGTCCACAAATGTCACAGAATTCACTTGAGGATCGCGGCCTGCGCGCTGAGAGACAGCATGTGCCAGCGTTGGAAGGTGTTGATAGTCTCGGTCCGCATCAGCCGCACGTACGCAGTTTGAAAGTAGAGCGTTTCCGGAGAGCGCCACTCGAGTCTCACGATCGGATTGAAGGACGGCGGTACAGACGGACTCGCGCTTGCCGCCGGCGAAGGCGTCGCGTTCGCGTTCGCTTTTTTAGTCGCGGTCTTTTCCTCGTAAACGATCGACGCCTGGATCAACGGTTCGCCCAGCGGTAAACGTCCCTGCGTCGGCGTCTTTCCGGCGGAATCGTAAATCGCCACATCGCTGTCGAAAGCAGTCGCGACTTTCGAAGCATCGGGAGACCAAACCGGAAGCGCGTCTGTTAACGCATCGTCGAGCAGACGTTCGGTCCCGTCGAGCCCGATCAAACGCGGTCTTCCGGCCGGTAGTTTTTGTTGCTGCTCGCGCGTGTTCCATTCGTCTTCCTTGCACGCCAGTGCCGCCATCGCACGACTATCCGGCGCCCACACGAAGTAGAAGTAGATCAACCCGTCACGCGAAGTGAGTGGTTTCAGATCGTAACCGTCGCGGTTGCAAATGTAGATCTGTTCGGTGTTGAAAGTCGCAACCGCAGGAAACAACGGCGCAATCGAAGGCGAAGGGACGGGTGAACCAGAAGGTTCCGGCTCGGGCTCGTTCGGCGGAGTAGGAGTCGGACTCGGCACAGCACGCCTGCGCGCGATGAAGTTGATGAAATTTCCATCCGGCGACCACGCAACCGTTTCCGGGAAGACACACGACAGATCCGGCGGAATGAGATTACGCAGGAACTCTCCATCGGCATTGAACAGATCGATGCGAAACACCGAGCCGGGTTCATCCGAAGTGCCGTAAACCGCGAGCACACGCCGGCCATCAGGCGACACGATTGTTCGCAGCAACGCGTCTTCCGTTCGTTTTGACGAGAAGTAATTTGCGACTGGACCGAAATTCTCATCCGCATTGTCGACTGAGCTTGGCGGCGAAACGTCCGGAGTGAGTCGATAGGCAAGGTTTCGCGCGGGCACGTCGCGCAAAACACGCGGCCGCACGTCTTGTCGTTCGATGACAGATTTACAGCTTGCAGCGATGACGACGGAAACAAGAATTGCTAGCACCATGGGGGCAAACGGCGGACAGTGCGAGACGCGAAGACGCGGAGAGAAGACGCGGAGACGCGGAGAGAAGACGCGGAGACGCGGAGAGGAGACACGGGGACGCGGGGAGAAGAAGATTCCCGTCTCCGCGTCTCCGCGTCTCCCCGTCTCCGCGTCTCCGCGTCTCCGCATCTCTGCTACTTTCGCTCCTCGCGGTCGTTAATCAACTCTTTCACCAGAATAGGATGCAACGCCAGCAGCGCCCGAATCGTGTCGCGCGGTGAGAGATGATCTTCGTCGCCTTCGTCCTGCTCAACGCAGTTGTGCTGGATCGAACGCGCCACGCGCCGGGCAATCGATTCGTAGCCGGGCGTGCCTTCGATGTACGCACGAACTGCCATCGCTCCGACAAGATCGCACGTGACCTCTTCGCCGCGCTGTCCATGAACATCCAATCCGGTCAGATCCGAAGCCTTTTTCCCGACCGCCGACACGAGTGGACGCAAACTGTCGTTATCGCCGTCAGCAATATGCATCAGCTCGTGCGCGAGTACGCTGATCATTGCCTCGTCCGAGCGCAAGCCTGCAAGAAAAATGGTGCCGAAAGTTATCACGCGCGGCTTGCTCAAAAAGACTGACGCGTTGTCGCGCGAGTCCATGTCGGGCTTGACGCTGCGAACAGCGTTGACGCGATCGACCGCATTCTTAACTCTGACTTTGAACTTTGCAGATTTTTCAAATCCGTATTCAGTCGTGAGCTGCCGCAGCGATGCGATCACGAGATTCTTCGCGATCGGCAGCAATCGTTGAGCTCGCTCCGCACCCTCGCGTGCTTCCGGACTGTGAACCGGTAGTGACGGTCGCGCCTGCATCTCGTCAATCGCGACGCTGCTTTTCGGATCGAGCTTGGCTTGCGTGCAAACCACTCCGATTGCTTCTTCCAACAAAGCTTTCGCTTCCGCGGACATCGCGGGCAGCGTGCGCGTTGAGTGCGAGTCGGTTTTCTGTGCAAACACGCTGAGCGCACAGAGAAGAATTACCGCGCAAACGCGCAAAGGCGCAAAGGAAATCAATGCAGACAAACTTTGCGCCTTTGCGTCTTTGCGAGGAAAGGTTTTCATGTCTTACCGATTCCGCCAAACAGCTTTTCGTTTTTCCATGAACGCTTTGATGCCTTCGTTCGCGTCCTGCGTCTTCATCAGCTCGTGCAGATAAATGTTCTCCTGCTCGTCCAACGCAGCTTCGATCGATCTTCCACGGCCACGGTCGAGAGCCTGTCGTGCAAACTGCAACGACGTACCGGAAAGGTCTCTCAACTTTGACAGCACTTCGAGCAACTTCGCTTCAAGTTGCGCGCCTGGCACCACGTAGCTGCACAATCCGAGCCGTCCAGCCTCTACAGCATCGATTATTTCACCCGTCAGAATCAATTCGCGCGCGCGTTTTTCGCCGATGACCCACGGCAGGAGCACCGCTGCGACCGGTGGAAACACGCCGAGCTTTATCTCTGGTTGACCAAAACGCGAACGATCGGAAGCGATCACGATGTCGCACGCTGCAACTAGTTCACAGCCACCACCGAGCGCGGCGCCGTCGACAAGCGCGATCGCCGGTTTGCCCACTTGCTCGAGCAGGCGAAAGATTCCGTGGAACGCTTCGAGCATCTGGAAGATCGTTTCCTGAACATGCTCTTCGATCGCGACTCCGGCACTGAACGATCGACACTCCTTGTCGGCGTCGAAAACGATCGCCACGATTTCGCGTTGAGCACATTCGCTCACCGCGTTCGCGACCTCCCGCATCATCTCGATGTTGAAGACGTTCAACGGCGGACGCGCGAATGTAATTCTGGCGACGCGATCTTCGATGCGATGACGAATGTGTTGCATTATATTTAGACAGGATTTACATGATTTTTTGCAGGATTAAATCCTGTAAATCCTGAAAAATCCTATTAATCCTGCCCCACCCAGCTTCGGTAAACACGCTTCTGAGCTTCGGTCTGATTCGGCAGCGGAACGATCCGGTAAGTTCCCTCGCGGCGTTCGCCCAGCTTGATCAGCAGGTTGCTCAAATCGTCGAAACGGAAGATCGTTAGAGTCACCAGGTCGCCCGGTTTCTTCTCCGCCAGCCGTGCGTTGAAAAAATCTTTCGTCACGCGCATGTTGTCCAGCGCAACGATCTGATCGCCTGCGTTTAGTCCCTGCTCGTAAGCGGGCGAGCCTGCGTAAACACGCCTGACCATCAGCCGGCCTTCCTCGTCAGTCACATCAGCGCCGAAATCGACCTTCTCGTCCGCCCCGGTGCTCGTCGTGTCGAGACGCAGTCCCGCAGCTTCCAATGCCACGCTGTAATTGAGCTCCTCCGTCCCTCGGACGTACCTGTTGAAAAAATCCTCGAGGCTCGACCCCGCCATCAGCTCACACGCCTTCTGAAAATCCGCCGGTGTATAGTTACGATTCTTCTTGAAAAACTCAACGTAAAGATAGCGCATTACATCGTCGAGCGACTTCGCGTTCTTCGAGCGTTGGCGAATCTCCAGGTCGAGCAACAATCCGAGTATCGCGCCTTTGTCGTAGTACGAGACTTGCGAGTTTATTGAATTTTCATCCTGGCGGTAGAACTTGATCCACGTGTCGAAGCTCGATTCTTCAACAGTCTGTTCCTTGCGGCCCGGCGTGTTCTGCAAGTTTTGAATGGCGCGTGCAGTGGCGGTCAGAAACTCATTCTCCGTGATCAATCCCGCACGACGCACGGAGAGATCGGCGTAGTAGTCAGTGATACCTTCCGCGACCCACAGCAGCTTCGTGTAGTTCTCTTTCGTGTAATCGAATGGTCCAAGCGCGTCGGGCCGGATTCGTTTCACATTCCAGAGGTGAAAAAACTCGTGCGCGACGAGCGAAAGAAAACCGCGGTAGTCGCGTTCGAACGTGACGGCAGCCGCGGGCGACGCTGACGTCGCGCGATCGCCAGTCTGGATCTTGAAACCAAAACGCGGATACCCGAGCGCCGTCGAGTTCAGGTGCTCGAGTCCGCCGCCGGCGTTCGCTCGCAGGTGAAGAATAAACGTGTAATCGTGATACGGGATTTCACCCATCGTCTCGACTTCGGTCTCGACGATCTTCTGCACGTCGCGTCGCATGCGCTCGGGGTCGTAGTTCCCATCGCCGTCGATCACGATTCGATGTGGAATTCCCTTGACGTTGAAAACGAGTGTCTTGAAGTTACTGGCTTCGAATGGCGAGTCGTAAAGAACGTCGAAATTCTCGGCGCGAAAGGTGTTCTTCTGGCCCAGCACAGGCGGAAGTCCGGTGGCAACTTTCCAAACATCCGGCGCGAGCACGTGCACCGTCGAAGCATTGTTCAAAAAACCTTCGAGATACATCAACAAGTTGGCGTTGTTCCAAAACGCATGCGACGAGTTCAACTCACTCGTCCGCACTGACAATTCGTTTGCATAAACGCGATACGTCGCGTGCCATTCACGCGCGCCATTCGTGACCACGCGCCACGTGTATTTGTTGATCTTTTCCGACTTCAGCGGCTGGTTTGCGGCGGAACTGGCGGTGAAATCCTGTACGTTTCGCGCAAACTCTCGAACCAGGTAAGATCCGGGAGTCCAAACCGGCATGACTAACTGCTCTTCCTGAGGTCCATCGGCCGTGCGTTTGATGGCGACTTCAACTTCGAACAGGTGTGTGTGCGGGCGCGGCATGGCCACCGTAAAAGATATTTCGACCGGTTGGGTTTGGGCTCCAACCAGAAGAGGAAGAAATATCAACAATGCTGCGGCGCACACTACTCGGCGTCTCTGCATTCCCGAATGTTACTACAGGCCACAATAGGCACAAAAAGCAGAGATGATCGTATACTTTCCCGCCTGAGGCACAAACACACATGTTAAGAAAAATAATCGCAACCTCTCCAACCTGGTTTACCGTGCCCGTTCGCCTGGCCCTGGGAGCCGTAATGATCGCGCACGGCGCACAAAAGGTGCTGGGCAGCTTCAACGGACCCGGCTTCAAGACGTTCATTGCCAATAGCACGCCATTCAGTTTCATGCGTCCCACATGGCTGTGGTTGGGCGCCGCAGCGCTTTCGGAACTAGTGGGTGGTTTACTCGTCGCGTTCGGGTTGTTGACTCGCGTGGGCGCGTTTCTTATCGGCTGCGTGATGTTGACCGCGATAGTCGGTGTTCATTGGCCCGGCGGGTTCTTCGCCGCGAATCGAGGTTATGAGTATCCGCTGAGTCTACTCGCGATGGCCGTGGCTTTGATCATCGCCGGTGGCGGACAAGCCTCAGTTGATAAAGCGTTGACGCGAGGACGCCGGTAGGGCCAGGAGACAATGCGGCGCTCACCCCTCATCGTCATTTTTACAACCGTCTTCATCGATCTCGTCGGCTTCGGAATTGTCATGCCGGTGCTGCCGTTTTACGCCGAGGGGACGCTCTTTAACGCCACTCCGCGCACGGTTGGACTGCTCTTCGCCTCCTACTCGATCATGCAGTTGATCTTCTCACCGATTTTGGGAGGTTTGTCAGATAAACATGGCCGCCGGCCGGTGCTGCTGCTTTCGATCATCGGCACGGGTATCGGCTTCCTCGTACTCGGCTTCGCGAAAACGATCTTCATGCTGTTTCTGGGTCGCATTCTCGACGGCATCACGGGCGGAAACATCTCGACCGCGCAAGCCTACATCGCCGACATAACGACTAAGGAGAACCGCACAAAAGGAATGGGACTGATCGGCGCCGCGTTTGGAATCGGATTCATTTTTGGACCAGCGATCGGTGGGATCTTGAGCGGGTGGGGCGTTCACGTGCCGTTCTTCTTTGCGGCAGCGCTTTGCTTTGCCAACGCGGTGCTGCTGTATTTCACGTTGCCCGAGACGGTTACGGCGGATCATCCCGCAAAGAATCGCGCGGGCGGCGGTCGCAGCTTTCGTCACGTCTTCAACTCGCTGAAACAACCGCGGCTCGCGTTCGTGTTGATCATTTACTTCTTGTTCGTGGTCGCGTTTTCGATCATGACGACGTCGTTTTCGCTCTACACGATGTTTCGGTTCGGTTACGACGCACAGCACACGGGGTATCTCTTCGCTTACGTCGGGTTGATCGCAGTTGTGATTCAGGGCGGATTGATCGGCCGGCTGGTGAAACGTTTTGGCGAGCTGCCGCTGGTGATCGTCGGCGCGCTCTGTTTCGCGATCAGTCTTTTCGCGGTGCCGTTTGTTGGACCAGCCGCGGGAGGACTCGCGGCGCTGCTAGTCGGCGGCGGAGTTTTCTCGATGGGAAATTCGCTCGCGACTCCGGCGCTGACGAGTCTCGCGTCAAAGACTGCTGGTGCGGAACAACAGGGCGTTGTGTTGGGTGTAACTCAGTCGGTAGCGAGCCTCGCGCGAGCTGTCGGACCATCGTTGGCGGCTCTGTTGATCAGTAGTTCCATCGCGCATCTCGGTGCAGACGGCCTACCGCACTACATGAGCGACCGATCGTTGTTCGTGACGTTTTGGGCAGGCGCCGCGATCATGTTTGTGGCGTTCTTTATGGCGTTTTATTACAGCAGTACACAAAGAGGCACAAACCAGGTTTGAGAGTTGGACTATCTTGTGTGACCTTTGTGCCTTTTTGTGGCCCTACTTTGCAAACTGCGCGATCGGGCCTTCGGGGTTGATGAGGTCTTTAAGGGTTGAATACGGGACCAACACGAACTTCGGACCAGCGGCATATGGCGCGACCTGGTAAGGGTCGAAATTGATACCAAGCCCTTTTTTCGTGATGTTCCAACTCTGATAATTCTTAGCGACAGGCGCAGCTCCTTCGTCCGGTGCTGAATCCTTGTCTTGTTTCTTGAGGTCTGCAAGACAGTAACTCGCAATCGCCTGGAGAAATTTGGCGCCCGGCTTGAAGAGATCCGCCAGCTTCAGTTGCTTGCCATTCTTCAGATCGTAGTTGAGCACGTCCGAATACGAATTCGGATGTGCGGCGCCCTGGTAATAACTGCTCACGTCAAACTTGATACTCACGAGATCGTCCTGGGCCAGGACCACTGTGTAACCGACACTCAGATCGCTTCCCATCGATCCTTCGGGAGGCGGCTCTTCACCTTCTTCCGGCTGCATGTCCTTCTTGAATCCAGCGACTCTCTTCGTCACGAGCGCGCGTGCGGCTTGATTGAACTTCTCAAAATTCGGATTGTTGCCCCCGGTTAACTGCGGATAGTTAGCCGCGACCTCAAACATTAACTTCTTATTGCTTTCCTTGATCTGCTTCGATATCAACTCGGCATCACCGGTGAAAAAAATCGGCTGTTCGTGAATTGAAAATGCCGTCTTCTTATCGTTGTCTTTTTGGTTCGGCGGCTTGGACCAGTTACCAGCTAACGTGACGAGCCCGTCTGCTGCATCCACCTGCCAGATGCCTTTGAAGACGCCTGTTTGATTGCCTTTCGGATCAAACTCTTCGAGAGTGAGATTGCCGTCTTTGTCGACACTCCCACGCAAGTCAATGCGCGTTCCGATCTTCTGGTAGAAATAGTTGCCGGCAAGTTGATCGCCCGTGCGCACGAGTTTCATCTGAAGATCGAGCGAGGTGCCGATGGAGCCTTTGAAATATTTCGCCTGCGGGGGCGGTGTGGTCCCACCTTGGGACTGGCTTAACTCAGGCGTCGGTGTAGCGACATTCGAGGGCGCCGCAGTCGAAGGCGGCGCTGATGTTTTGCGGCAACCAGAAGAAACAAGAAGACAAAGGACGACGAGGGATATCCGAATCTTCATCGGAGCTATCTTATCAAACCACGCTCCGCGATTGCTGCGCGAATTTCGGAAAACGTCAGTTCGGAGAGTCTGCCTCCGGAGAACAGCGGCTCGTTCGTCACGTCCGCGAGTGCGAATGGAGGCGGTAGGAAGTTGTCGAGCTCTTCGTCAGTGTCAAAACTTGTTTCAGCCAGCACCAGCCCAAACAGATCGCCGAGAAACATGTCGATCCCAAACTTTCGTCCTTCAAACTCGAATGGGTAACGATTCTTCCGAATCTCGTTGCTGTTGAAGACAGACAAGATTTCCGCCTCGAGCGCGTTGAGGTAAGTGTTGGTGATGATCGTGCGTGACAGATCGTTCGGATCAGGCGCGAACTTTTGTGTGAACTTGACGGTCCACTTGTTTGTGCGCGGATCGCGTACCTTTCGGATTCGAAGACGCGAGCCGGTGATGTAGTTGTCGGTGATCTGGAGATGCGGATCGGCGCGAGTAATCCCCTCGGGCAAGTCGCGCAGCAGATAACGCCGCTCACGCTCCACACGCGCGTACTTGCTCTCAGGGGCAATTGTGTTCTGGTCAGTGAGTTTAGCAACACCCACTTTTTGTGCTCTTTTTTGTGCCTCTTTGTGGCTTTAGATCTTGCCGGCTTTCATATCCGCCAGGCGCTTCTCGAAATTCGTCGTATCGACTTTGTCAGCCTTGCCACGCTGGATCGCCTGCTCACCGACAGCAACCGCTTCTTCTTTTTTCCCAGCCTTATACAACGCGTTTGCCTTGGCAGCAAGATTGCCAAATGTCTCTTTGATCTTGATCGACTGGTCCAACCACGCCATGCCCTGCGCATCGTCCGCTGGGTCTTGATTGTTGATCAGGTAGTTGCCGGCTTGCATCGGGGTGCGCCAATCATCGGCTTTTGCTCCACTGACTGTGGCCTTCAGCCTTGCCATCGTTGCGGCAGGAATATCCGGAACTTTAATCGTAAACGGTACGCTGATCTTCTCCCACCGAATGTTGACCTGTGCGGAGTCCTCGCCAACTGGATCGATGGTAAATGCCAGCCATTCCTGATTCTCAGACATAACCTGCGGCTTAACTTTGACGCGCAATGTGTCTTTGGCGGGATCGTAGTTGAAGCTGCCCCACTGATTTGAAGTGCCGTTGAAAACGATGGTCCATTCGTCTTTATTCGGAATCGTGTGGAGACTGTAACTACCCGCCGCGAGCTTTTGACCATTGATTAAAACATCATTAGTCACTTCAAACATCGTCGCTTCGTTTGCTCCGGTGCGCCAAACGTGCCCGTACGGAACGATCACCGCATCCTTTGGCCGCTCGTTCTGATCATCGAGCGTGGCTTCGCCCTGTACCTTGGCCGTTTGTCCGGGGAGCGGATCACCCCAGATCTTTCGGCCTTTTACGCCCGGGCGGCTGTAAGTGATCGTGACATCGGTGGGCCCGATTCTTTGCATCACGCTTGCCTTCTGACTCGGACGCGGCACAGGAATCTGCGCAAACGCCGAAGCAGCAAAGCAAAGCATAAACAATATGGCAAACAGAGAAATCGAACTACGTCTCAGGGAACTCATAATTTTCTCCTCGGTGATGGGTTTGCCGAGAATGATATGGTAGTCTTCCGCTAATTCGCAATTCGCATTTCGCATTTCCATTCCGGAGGACACGCCCCATGCTTACCCGCATACTTCTGCTTGCTCTCTGTTCAATCGTCGTTGCAATTCCGATCAGCGCTCAAAACGGACATGGAGGTCAAACGCGACTGCTGCGAACTCCAACCGTCAGCTCCACTCAAATCGGTTTCGCATACGCAAACAATATCTGGGTCGTGCCGCGCAGTGGCGGCAGCGCGCGACGATTGACGAGTTTTCAGGGTCAGACTGCGAATCCACATTTTTCACCCGACGGACATTGGATCGCGTTCAGCGGCGAGTATGCAGGGAATTTCGACGTCTACATCGTTGCTGCTGACGGCGGTGAGCCAAAACGTCTGACGTGGCATCCGGGCGCCGACATGGTCGAGGGCTGGACGCCCGACGGCAAGTCGATCCTCTTTTCGTCAACACGTGCCTCGTGGGCTCCGAGCGGCGCACCGCGGTTCTGGACTGTCCCATCCGAAGGTGGAGTGGAAGAACCGATGTCGCTGCCGCGCGCGTACCAGGGAAAGATCTCCGCCGACGGCACGCACGTCGCCTATCGCATGAACAACTCGTGGGATGAAGAACGGCGGAATTATCGCGGCGGACAGAACCGCCCGATCTGGATCGTGGATCTGAAAACCTACGATCTCATTTCGCCACCGTGGACCGACTCGAAAGATATCGATCCGGTGTGGGTCGACGATTCGGTCTTCTTCATCTCGGATCGCGACGGCGTGGAAAATGTTTGGGAGTATCAGACGAAGACTAAAAAGCTCGCGCAGATCACAAAGTTTACTGATTTCGACGTGAAGTCGATCGACTCGGGCGCAGGCACTGTGGTTTTCGAGCAAGCCGGATACATACACGAACTCGATCCAAAGAGTGGAAAATCGAAGGTCGTAAGCATCGTCGCGGCCGGTGACTTTCCGTGGATGATGCCGAATTGGGAAGACGTCTCGAACCGTCTGACAAGCATGGCGCTTTCGCCTACAGGCAAGCGCGTCGTCGTCGAAGCGCGCGGCGAGATCTTCACGATTCCGGCCGACAAGGGCGACGTGCGCAACCTGACGAATTCGAGCGGTTCGGCCGAATGCGATCCTGCATGGTCGCCCGACGGCAAGTTTGTTTCGTACTTCAGCGACAAGTCAGGTGAATACAAACTCGTGATCGAAGCGCAGGACGGATTGACGCCTCCGCGCGAGATCGCGCTCGCGAAACCGACGCATTACTACACGCCGTCATGGTCGCCTGATTCGAAGAAGATTCTCTTCACCGACACGAATCTGAAAGTCTGGGTGCTGGATGTTGCAAGCGAGCAGGCGAAGGTTGTGGGCGAGGATCCGTGGATGGTACCCACGCGCACGTTGAATCCTGTTTGGAGTCCCGATTCGAAGTGGGTCGCGTATTCGAGCCGTTTGCGTTCGCTCTATCACGCGATCTTCGTGAGCAACGTCGAGACAGGCGAGTCGAAGCAGATCACTGACGGACTTGCCGACGCGGTCTGGCCCGCGTGGGATTCGAGTGGAAAGTATCTGTGGTTTCTCGCGTCAACTGACTTCGGATTGCGATCGCAATGGCTCGACATGACTTCGTACGACCACACGCCGACCTTCGGACTCTACTTCGCAGTTTTGCGCAAGACGGATCCGACGCCGCTGCTTCCCGAGAGCGACGAAGATCGCGGCGTGGGAACAGGCACGCGCAGACTGCCGCCGGGTGCGTGTGCGGGAGACGCAGCACCGGGAGCCGAGGCACTGGCAGGCGGTGAGGGTGGCGGTGCCGGTGGTAGCGGCCAGCGTGGTCAACGTGCTCCCGTGACGGTGCAAATCGATTTTGAAGGACTACAGCAAAGGATCGTTGCGGTGCCTGACGTGCCGGAGCGCCAGTACGCGGATCTGCAAGCGGGCGTCGATGGTCAGGTATTTTTCCTGGAAGCACCGCGAACGAGCGGCGGTGGCGGTGGTCAGGGTGGCGGCGCCGGCGCAGGCAACGAGCTTATGCGTTATCGCTTGTGTAATCGACGCGCCGCGACATTCGCGACCGGCGTTACGGCGTATGAGATCAGCGCCGATCATCGCAAGCTCGTTTATCGCGCTGCGGGTGGTGGCGGACAGGGCGGTGGCCCAGGTGGCGGTGGCGGCAATCAACCTCCGCCGCAGTTATTCCTCGTCGATGCAGATCGCAATCCGCCGCAACCCGGCACGGGACGGTTGAACGTCGCCCTTCGCATGTATCTCGAACCGAAAGAAGAGTTCAAACAGATCTTCAACGAGGGTTGGCGCATTCAACGCGACTATCTGTACGTGCCAAACATGCACGGCACGAACTGGCCCAAAATGAGAGAGTTGTACGGGCAGTTCCTGCCGTACGTGATGCATCGCGCGGATCTCAACTACCTGCTCGACATCATGGGCGCTGAGATCGCGATCGGACACTCTTACGTGCGAGGTGGCGATATGCCGTCAGTTCCGCAACAGGTCGCTGGTCTGCTCGGCGCTGATTTCAAGATCGAGCAGGGTCGTTACAGAGTGACGCGCATCTACGACAACGAGAGTTGGAATCCGGAACTGCGTTCGCCGCTCGCGACGCCGGGCGCGAACGTCAACACGGGTGATTACATTCTCGCGATCAACGGCATCGAGTTGAAAGCGCCTGACAACATTCATCGCTTGTTAGACGGAACCGCGAATCGTCAAACGACGCTTACGGTGAACACCACGCCGTCGATGGAGGGTGCACGGACGGTCACAGTGATTCCGGTTGCGAGCGAGCAGGCGTTGCGCGGAAGAGCGTGGGTTGAATCCAACCGCCGTTTGGTTGAAAAACTTTCGGATGGCCAACTCGCTTACGTCTATTTGCCGAATACCGGACAGCCGGGTTACGCGAGTTTCAATCGCTACTACTTTTCGCAACAGGACAAGAAAGGCGTCGTGGTTGACGAGCGCTTCAACGGCGGCGGCTCGGCGGCGGATTACATCATCGACGTGCTGGGGCGCGATTTTGACGGTTACTTCAATAACGTCGCCGGCGATCGTTATCCGTTTACGAGTCCTTCGGCGGGTATCTGGGGACCGAAGGTGATGATCATCAACGAAATGGCCGGGTCGGGCGGCGACTTGATGCCATTCATGTTCAAGCGACGCAGGATTGGTCCATTGATCGGCAAGCGAACCTGGGGCGGGCTGGTCCATACCGCGGATACGCCACCGTTCGTCGACGGAGGATCGATGATCGCGCCGCGTGGCGGCTTCTTCACGCGCGACGGCAAATGGGCAGTTGAAAACGAAGGCGTCGGGCCAGACGTCGACGTCGAGAATTGGCCCAGGGACGTGGTTGCCGGCCGAGATCCGCAACTCGAACGCGCCGTGCAGGAAGCGATGCGGCTGTTGAAGGAACGCCCGGTCGATCGTTTGCCGAAAGAACCGCCGCCGCCCGTGTGGGGAAAACGTTCTTCACAGGATTAACAGGATTTCTCAGGATTTAATCGTGGAAATCCGGTTCTAATCCTGCCAATCCTGTCTATACATTATTCAGAATACTCAGCGCGGTGCCCGAGAAGATCTGTTGTTTCTCCTCACCAGAAACATCCAGATCTTCAATGGACGAGACTGCGCGATCGATCGAACCTAAGAGGTGTGGGTAATCACTGCCCATCACCATGTGATCCGCTCCGACCATGTTTCGCACCATCGTCAACGTGTGTGGACTGAAAGAAACCGTGTCGTAATAAAGTCGCTTCAGATAAACGCTCGGCAGCTTGTCGATCTTCACGCGACAGTCCGCGAAGTCGCGAAATCCGTTGTCCATTCGTTCCATCAGGTAAGGAACAGCGCCACCAAGATGGCCGATGATCCAGCGAATGTCGGGCAGCTCTTCGAACATTCCGTCGTAACACATGCGCGCGACGGCGAGGCTCGTGTCAAACGGAAAGCCGATGATTGGACCAAGCACGTATTCGCGAAACGCGTCTGAATTCGCGGGCAACATCGGATGAAGAAAGATGCACAGCTTCATCCGGTTTGCTTCTTCGAAGAATGGTCGATACTCGGGCGACGTCAGCGGCTTGCCGCCGATGTTGCTGAGCAGGATCACGCCGTTGAGTTTTAAAGAGTCGATTGCGCGGTGGAGTTCTTTGAGCGCTTCTTCGGGCGCGTCCATGGGAATCGAGGCGAAGCCTTTAAATCGTTTCGGATGTCGCGTGATGAGCTCGGCGTAGGAGTCGTTCATCATTCGCGCGACTGACGGTTGATGCTGCGCGCCAGTAAAGAAGACGTTTGGCGTTGAGAGTGAAACGACTTCGACGTCTATACGCGCGCGATCCATGTCTTCGATTCGCTTCGAGACGTCAGTCATCGCGGGAGTGACGCCGAAGAATCGCGCGCCGCGATACGTGATGATCGTCTGACCGCTCGAGCTCGTTCCGAAAGAAAACTCTGAGGGAAGATCGCGAATGGTTTGGAAGAACGCGTCGGTGTAGAAGTGTGTGTGGAGATCGAGATTCAACGTGTTCACTTCTCTCTGAAATATTGGTTGAGGCTCTCGGCCTGCGCAAACTTGCCTCTGAAAGTGTAGACGTCGTCGAGTTTCCAGGCGCCGTCTTCGAAAAGGAAAATAAATGACGTGGTCCGTTCGTCACCGGGGTAATTCGTGTTCGAACCCCACTTGTAAAGCACGTCGACGATGGCTCGTGGACCATATCGTCTGGAAGCGACGATTGAATACGTCGACGGATAATCCCACGATCCGAGGAAGGTGCTGTTGCTGGGGAAATCCGGATCGTCCTGCGGGCTTGTGAAGGTTGCGACTTTCGCCGTTAACGCGTTTCGCAGTTCCTCGGTGAGCCATCGTTTTTGCGCCTGCTCGTCGCGCACGATGCTCGGATCATTCTTTTGCAAATAACGGAAGAACTCGCGAAACACAACGAGACATTCTTTAGGCGCAGACACGACCACTGCGTTACGCTTCACTTCTTCAATTGGTTTCTGGCCCAACACCATCGGACCAAACAACAACATACACACGGTCGCGAGTAGATATTTGTTCATCCTATTAATCCTTTCTACTCCTGCAAATAATGTCTCTATAAACTCCTCATCATCTCATACTGCTCCAGGACTAATTTGAATGCGTGTGCCTCAAAAAACGCCATCGTCCCGTTCGCTCGACTGCGTCAATCGAATTCTGCCACGATGGATAACCATCGAATGCAATCTAATCGTAACATTCCTGGTTCAGCCGCAAATGTTATAGTTGTCGACTAGTTCGGTAATTCGTCTTTTTCTTCCAATCAAAGTCAGCGGCGGCGGCACCCGGCGGCTTCCACTCCATCCAGAGGACAGCACCAGTGACTACTCAAGCAGTTCCGAGCAGAGACGAACGCGGCCAGCCTCGACTCGTCAACGGCCACAGCTCCAACATCAACAAAGATAACTGGCTTGGTTTCGTAGGCGACGTGGTGAATTTCACGGGTGAAGTGAGCTTCAAATCGATGCTGCGGATCGACGGGCACTTCTCTGGAAACGTCATCTCACAAAACGGCACACTGATCGTCAGCACGGGAGCGGAAGTCACCAAAGCGGTCATCAAAGTCGCGGTCGCAAAAATCAACGGCACCGTCGAGGGCGACATCCTCGCGAGCAAAGAACTTGTCCTCGGCCGCACCGCCAACGTCAAAGGCCAAGTCACCGCCCCCGCATTAGTCGTCGAAGAGGGCGCCCAACTAAACGGCAACTGCCGCCGTATCTAGCCGCAAAAAAGCACAAAAGGCACAAAAGCAGTTATAAATCACTATGTGTCTTTTGGGCTTTTTTGTGGCTACAAAAGCGTGTGAAAACCCGCTTGTTGGAAATGTTTGTCGGCAGTCAACGCGTCGGTGATTCCCTGATCGGTCATAGCTACAAATGACATGCAATCAATCAGTCCCCACTCTTTATCAACTCTTTCGCGGTAGATCTCAAACGCACGCTGATACAGATCGTCCGAAGCGGGCACTATCTCGACCTTTGGATCATCCTCCAGGGCGCTGAGTAATTTCACTGCGGCTTCTCGATAACGCACTTTTGCCAGAGCATTTCCAATTTCAAGTAAAACAGCACGTGTGGTAACTATGTGCGTTGAAGATTCTCGTAACTTTCTTGCAAGCTTTATGGCGGGTTCGTGATTTTGGTCCGTGCGAGCTGATAGCGCGACGGCATAAGACGTGTCGAGGAAAACTTTACTCATTAACCGTGCCGTTTCCGCCGTACAGATATTCATCGAGACGGGAAGACCAATCCGGAGGTCCTTCGAGGTTCAATGACTCTGCGACTTCTAAAAACGACACCGGTTCCTTGTTGGAGGTTGTGGCTGGTTCAATGGTGATTCGCACGCGCGTATTCGGCTCCAGCTCGATCGGCTGGTCTGGCCTAAACACGCTGCCATCAAAAATTGCCTCAAGTGTTTGACTCATAAATACCTCCAAGCGATTGGAACGGTCGCTTCCGATTCTAGCTTTCACGCCTGGCTAAGTCGAGTGTTGGTAGCCATGCCCGAATAACGCAGAACGTTCGCAGTTCGTACTTTATCTACCACTTACTTTGCAGGTCACTTCCAGCGGCGCCCGTGTTTGATGATGATGTCGACGTCCTGCAGGAGATCGATCGCGCACGACGATACTGGCTTTGAAAGCGCAATCTTCTCGAGGCGAGGCCGCAAGCACGACAGAAGTTCTGGTTCGCCGAAGTTTTAGTGCCGCAGTTTGGGCAATACATACTAGTCTCGGATCTCGACGTCGAGTTCACGCACGGTGGGTGGTGGGAGGCGAAACCACTGGTGACGCGCAATGGCTACTGCACGCAGACGAGCTCGACCGGGTTGGAAATGTGAAAGCGTTTCCGGCGTTAGCGTCGCACTTTCAGAACCATGCCGCGTACGTGGATCGAAGAACCCCAATTCGTTTCCACGCACTTGCAAGTCAATGAGTTTCTCCGAGTACGCACCCTGAACCAGGTCAACCTCGACGTCAACCGTCGTGCGTCCTGAACTCACGACCGAACTCGTGACGATCGACCCTGCGGACAACACCGCAGGCGCGCTCAATTCAAGATCTCGCACTTGAACGTACGCACGATAGCTCGACACCATTCCGATCGCGAGCAGCGCAGCGATCACAAACGCAAACACACGTTTGAGCCACATGATTGGTTTCGCGTCTTGAATAGTTAAGCTATCGAACATCACCTGTACCAGGATGCGATAGAAAAACGTTCGCCGTGCGTGACCGGCGTCACTTCATGCGTGGTCTCAGAGCGAAAAGCGACAAGCGTGCCGGGCTCAGCGGGCATTTGAAATCTCGACGACAGGTTCGTGAACACAAGCACGCCGCCCGAATACTCGCGATTCAAAAATATGACCGTCGAAATCCGTCGTCGCTCTGTGTCTAACAATAGCATTCCCGTGTTCCCGTCCTGGTGTGCGACGAAGAAGTCGCCTTCTCGGTAACGAAGAAACTGCGGGTCTTCGCATTCGTCGAGCGTGAGTGAGAAATGTTCTTCGACGGCTTGTTTACAAGACAACAGTCTCTGAATCACAAGCTCAACTGTTTCACTCGATGGGACCACTCGAAGCGTGTTGCGCACGTTCGAATCGATCGAGCCTGAAGCACCCTTGCCATAAACAGTCGCTGCGCCGGCTTTTGCTGCTTTCATTTCGGCGACGATCGTGTCACAAACGCGTGGCTCGAAGAAATGTTTGACAACAAAAAGGTTGGGCCACTCAGTCAAGGGTCATCTACCCGATGGAAGCGCTGCTCGACGGAAACCGCTCCGCAGTTCGCGCGCGAGCTTTAGCTGCCTCGACCTCACGATCGCGAGGCGGCGCGTTCGTCACGAGCGAGTCGAGTAACTCGTGCGCGGCCTGGGTCACGTGGTCCACTGCCCGGTTGAAAGCAATTTCGTTTGTCTTGGAAGGTTTTGAAAAACCGCTGAGCTTTCGAACAAATTGCAACGACGACGCGCGGATCTCTTCTTCGGTTGCCGGCGGTTTGAAGTTATGAAGGGTTTTGATATTTCTACACATGTTTCTTTTGTTGCTACTTCAGATGAAAACGTTTACAGATTTTGCTGGCGCTTCTCGATTCGCGCTTCTATTGCGCCAACCACACCAAGAACCAAAAGGGTAAGCGCAGTACCGATCAGAGCAAGACCGAGACTCCCCAACCCAACCGCAACGCCGATCGCGGCCGTCACCCAAAGTCCAGCCGCCGTTGTCAGTCCTCTTATCTCACGCTGCTCACTCAACTTGAGTATTGAACCAGCACCGATAAAACCGATTCCCGTAACGATGCCCTGAACCACACGCGACAGAGCAGACGTGTCCATGCTGCTTGCAATGCAAGCTAAAACAACAACGGCTGTCCCAAGGCAGACCATCATGTGCGTGCGCAGCCCCGCAGGTTTGCGTGCTTTTTCACGTTGCATTCCGATAATACCGCCCAGCAGCATAGCCGCTATAACTCGGATCAGTACAATGGCCAGTTGCCTGCCGTCAGGCAGACCGCGAGTAAGCTCTTGCCAGAGTACATCCATTACTTTTGTTTCGTCCCCTTGCGGACCTCAGCAATCATTTATACCCAAAATTCGCGATTAAGTGCGGATCCATCAGGTACCAATTAATCAACCCCGCGATCAATCCGACGGCGAAAACGACGAAGACGATTACTTTATCCCGCCTTGTTTCCGGTTTTCCTCCCATAGTCGGGAAAAAGAGCAGAAAAATGCCGCCGATACCGACAAGCGGTGAAAACGCCGCCATCTTCGGGTAATAGACACCATCGGCGAACAATCGGTACCAACCGTAATAGATCATCCCCATCGAGCCCAGGACCAACAGAACTGCGAAAAGGCGTTGTTTGATGTACATAGTATTCCTCTGTACGTTGTGTGCGTTTGCGGCTTACGCAGATGTGGATCGGCTATACCGTGGATCAAGCGGGGATTCTAGCCGCTCGCGCGATCCGATTTCCAGAAAAAATCTTGTAACTTTTGCAGAACTCACGTGTTTTAGGAGACGTAGCGCAGCTTATGGCGAGCCAAGACGACGAGTTCACCATGCTGTTTCAGGATTTCTACCCTAGCCTATGCCGCTTTCTGGAGTGTTTATTGGGAGGCCGTGCGTCTTTGGCGCAGGATCTGGCACAGGAGAGCTTCCTGCAACTACATCGGACGGCGTGGGGAACTCTGCCGGTCGGTGAAGCGCGCTTCTGGCTGTATCGCGTCGCTCGCAACATGGCGATCAACGAGTTTCGGAAGTCGCATACGCGCTACCGGCTTTTCGATCGCGTAGTGGAAGCAATGATGCCGCGAGCACGCAACCCGGAACAGGAATACGAGACTCAGGAACGAAGAACGCTGGTGTTGGAGATGTTACAGACTTTGCCGGAAGATCAACGAACGGCGTTTCTGCTGAGAGAACAGGAACAGTTGAGTTACCGCGAGATTGGTGAAGTACTGAACGTCTCCGAGAGCAAAGTGAAAGTCGACATTTTTCGCGCGCGCGCCTCGTTGCGTGAGCGCTGGAGCAAACGAGTGTTTAGAGTTCAACCTTTAGGTTGTAATTCGTCGAAGTAGGAAGCTAAAGCTTGAAAACTGGCTCTGCCCGAAAAGACAGGAGCCGCGCTTGGACGAGGTCAGTACCGCAACGCGGTAACGTCGGGTCAGCCGTGGCGACCACAATTATGCGAAGAATATCGTAAGTCCGAGATTGACCCGACGCTACCGCGTTACGGTACTGACCTCGTCCAAGTGAACTGAACATTGAATCGAGACAGCCCAAACTCATGAGTTGCAATTTCACTGAAAAAATCTCTTCGCTGATCGATGGTGAGTTGACGCAGGTCGAGGCGCGTGAGGTTGAGCGGCATTTGCTGAGCTGTGGTGAGTGCGAACAACTGCGGGCTGACTTTCTCAACCTGCGCAGCGAGATCGCCGCTTTTGAAACGTCACTGCAACCAGCCGTTCAGAATCGTGCGCTCAAAAAGATTCTGTCAACAGAGCGACGTGTTCCCGTTCGGGGACTGCAATGGAGCTTTGCCACGCAGGCGATTGCTTTCGTCGCGCTGCTGATCGCGGGCACAGTGTTGAGCCTGATGCTATTCCCGAGTTCCGACAAATCACCGAAGTCGACGGCACGTGCGGACCTCCATCCTGCGGCGCCATTACCAAGCGCGTCGGTTCAACCGAAAGCGACGCCGGAAGAATCGCCAAAGCCCGCGCCGAAGGAAGTCAACAATCCGCGCAGCGCTCCAAGCCCAGCGAAGCGACCGCCGGTCCGCGAGCCGAAGCCGGGTGAACAGTTTGCCGCGATCCCTGAAACCGTGCGTCCGGCAGACGCGCGTCCCGGAGACGCACGTCCCGCAGACGCACGTCCGGCAGACGCACGTCCCGCAGACGCCCAGACAATGACGGCGATGCACTTCGACAAAGCTGAAACGTTGTTGGTCGGCTTT
>Ga0105237_10000331_pt1 | contig 66733 bp, 60 predicted proteins | sample KBSC24metaG_FD_81520 | JGI IMG/M metagenome (GOLD analysis project Ga0105237, IMG submission 81520) | Corn rhizosphere microbial communities from Kellogg Biological Station, Michigan, USA - KBS C2-4 metaG | ecosystem: Host-associated > Plants > Roots > Rhizosphere > Soil | place: Michigan, USA... | reverse complement strand
GGAATAGGTGGCACGCTCATTTCAAAAAATAAATCGCAACTTAGTGCCCCGAAACAGCCATGTACAACTCCGAACTCCGCACCGTAAACGTAACCCGTTATGTGACGCCTTTGCGCGAAGGCGGCTCGCTGCCCGCTATTGCCGAGGCTGATGATGGTTTTCTGTACGTATTAAAATTTCGCGGTGCCGGTCAGGGTATCAAGGCATTAATAGCTGAACTTATCGGCGGCGAAATTGCCCGCGCTTTGGGCTTTAAAGTACCCGAACTTGTATTTGCCAATTTGGATGAAGCCTTTGGCCGTACCGAGCCCGATGAAGAAATACAAGACTTGCTGAAAGCCAGCGTGGGATTGAATTTAGCATTGCATTATTTGCAGGGCGCCATAACTTTCGATGCCGCGGTAACTAAAGTTGATGCCAAACTGGCCTCGCAAATCGTATGGCTTGATTGTCTGCTTACTAACGTAGACCGCACCGCCCGCAATACCAATATGCTGGTATGGCATAAGGAATTGTGGCTGATAGACCATGGAGCAGCGTTATATTTTCACCACTCATGGCATAACTGGCTCGAACAAGCGCGGAAACCATTTCTACAGATAAAAGACCATGTTTTATTACCACAGGCAACCGAATTGGAAGCGGTTGACGCAGAATTAAAAGCTATTTTAACCGAAGAAACCATATTGACGATAGTTAATTTAATACCCAATGAGTGGCTCATGGGCGAATTTGGTACGGTGGAAGAACACCGGAGCGCTTACGCTCAATTTTTAATAACACGGATTGCAAATTCAGATATTTTTGTAAACGAAGCACAACATGCAAAGGACACTATTTGAATATGCAGTAATACGGGTAATGCCCAGGGTTGACCGTGAGGAGTTCCTGAACATTGGCATTATTTTGTATTGTGCTAAACAGAAGTATTTAAAAATGCTGTACGTGCTTGATGAACAACGCCTGCATTGCTTTTCCGGTTATATAGATATGGACGAGCTAAGGGAACATCTCTGTTCATTCGAACGCATTTGTAACGGTGATGCTAAAGGCGGCGCTATCGCCAAACTGGATATGCCCTCGCGTTTCCGCTGGCTCACTGCCGCCCGCAGCACTATCATCCAAACCTCGAAAGTACATCCGGGTCTTTGCATCGATGCCGAGGAAACCCTGAATAAGCTTTATAATGAATTAGTAATTTGATCACTGTCTCAGTTTGAGACACCTATTGCAAAAAATTGCTAAAAACAAGCGTTTTTTTGGAAAAAAAAAGCAAAAAATGCCTGTTTTTTATCGTTTTTTGAGCGAAAAATGGCATCTTTTTATGTGTTTTTGAGGTTTAAAATAGCGTTTTAGACGCATTTTAAATCAAAAAAACGCTTATTTTGAATGATTTTGGCTTTTTTGGGAAGCATTTAAGTAGTGTCTCAAAGTGTATCATTTAAACAAATGATACACTGCTTAAAAATAATTCATTTTCAAACTGAGACATTACCATAATTTGATATTAGCTTAAGAAGCCCCTGAAACTTTGTAAGTTTGTTATCATCTCCAAAACCATGCACCCGCAAAAGAAGATCATTGAAACCTATGATAAAATAGCTGCCAATTACGCGGCGCGTTTTATGGACGAACTGGATCATAAACCTCACGACCGGCTATTGCTACGCAATTTTGCGGCAGAAAATAAAAACAACGGCCCCATATTGGATATTGGTTGTGGGCCAGGCCAAACTACTAAATTTTTAAGCGATGGAGGCTGCACCAATATCATTGGGACCGACCTGTCGCCAGTTATGGTAACTGAGGCAAAAAGGATAAACCCACATTTGAACTTCGAAGTAGCCGATATGCTGAAGCTACAATATAATAGCAACAGCTTTGCCGCCGCACTGGCTTTTTATGCTATAGTAAATTTGGACTATCCCTTTATTAAAACCGCATTTACCGAAATAAACCGGGTGTTGAAACCAGGTGCACAATTTTTATTCTCCTTTCATACGGGCGATGAAATTATCCATTTGGACGACCTGCTTGATAACAAAGTAGATATTGATTTTTATTTTTTAGATGTTGATACCATTCTGCCACTGCTAAAAGAAACGGGATTTAAAATAACAGATACCATTATCAGGTATCCTTACGAAGAGGAATATCCCAGCCAGCGGGCTTATATAAGGGCCGTAAAAGAATAACCCGAACGCTACATTGCCCGCAATTCCAGGGTGGCCTGGGAAGGCAGCACACTATTATTGTATCTGCCCCAAGTGATGTTGCATATGCCTTACATAATCTGCCGCCAGCCATTCAACACTGTGTAGCTGTACCGCATTTTTATCATTATCGCATGTAGCGGTTAACCTGTTTAAAGGATAATCACCCAATACCCGTATGATTTGCCGGTTTAGCAATATCCACAGATCAAGTAATTCTTTAATGTCAGCATTTTGGTAATGGGCAGCGGCTACCCATTCGTCTTGCTCATATATCAGTTTAAAGTTTTCCTCGTAGGTACAGCGTATAAAGCGTTGCAGGTTTATCTGCGCGCTATCTATCAAATGTCCTATAATTTCTTTTTTAGACCATTTGGTGGGCGATGGCTTGGTTTCCCAATCTATGGAATCCTGGTCAGTTTTCAGGAAATTGCCTATGGTATTGGCAAGGTTTTGAAGCGTATCTGTAATCATAGCTAAAGTTATCATTAACTAACCGATAATTATCAAAAAACAATTATCTTCAAATTTTTAATTCTGCCCTGATGGTTCTTAATTATATCTGGATCATATTTTTCCTCATCGCGTTTATTATAGGCCTTGTGCGGCTTATATTTTTTGGCGATACCGATATATTCCGGATGATGGCCGAAGGCACATTTGATTCGGCCAAATCATCCGTAATGGATATTGCCTTACCATTGGTGGGCATCATGTCGTTATGGCTGGGTATAATGAAGATAGGTGAAAAAGCGGGCGCTGTAAATTTCCTTTCGCGCATAGTCGGCCCATTTTTTAATAAGCTTTTCCCCGAAGTACCTAAAAACCACCCGGCAGTTGGCCAAATGATGCTCAATTTTTCGGCTAATTTATTAGGGCTCGATAATGCCGCTACCCCCTTCGGTTTAAAATCAATGGAGAGCTTGCAGGAGTTGAATAAGGAAAAAGATACCGCCTCCAATTCACAGATCATGTTTTTGGTGCTGCACGCATCGGGCTTAACTATTTTGCCCATCGCCATAATTGCCCAACGGGCCATATTTCACTCAAAAGACCCTACAGATATTTTTATACCCTGTATCATAGCAACTTATGCGGCCACGCTGGCGGGCCTATTGGTAGTATCGATTAAACAAAAAATAAACCTGTTTAATAAAATGGTGCTAAGCTGGCTGTTAGGCATTACAGCATTTATGGTTTTGTTGGTGTGGTATTTTACAGCTTTTCTTGACAAAGCGCAGATAAGCGCTTACTCAGGCGTTTTTAGTAACCTGGTGTATATAACCATACCCGTTATATTTATTTTAGGCGGAATGCGAAAAAAAATAAATGTGTTCGAAGCATTTATTGAAGGCGCTAAGGAAGGCTTTGATGTTTCGTTAAAAATAATCCCTTACCTGGTGGGGTTGCTGGTAGCGGTAAGTTTATTCAGAACAAGTGGTGCGCTTACTTACCTGGGCGATGGCTTTAAGTGGTTCTTTGGTCATTTTAATATCGATACCCGGTTTGTTGATGTATTGCCTATCGCTTTTTTAAGGCCGCTAAGCGGTTCGGGAGCCCGCGCCCTGATGCTTGATAATTTAAAATTATTTGGCCCCGATAGCTTTATAGGCCATATGTCGAGCGTGTTATATGGCACTGCCGACACCACATTTTATATAGTAGCTTTATACTTTGGAATAGTAAACATTAAAAAAACGCGTTACACCATACCGGCCATGCTAATAGCTGACCTCGCGGGTATTGTGACCGCTATATTGGTTTCATACCTGTTTTTCGGGTAAACTACATCCTTTTCCAACCCTTTCCATTTATTTCAAATATTAAGTATGTGTTTTTTGTAACATGCAATGGCCCATTGCCGTATAAAACGCCATTTATGGTGATCTGCAGGGCAATTTTATAATACTTTATTTCATCACCATACAAGTTACAGACAGATACGCAACAGATAGAGCCACTACGACTATTTTTCATGAACAGAATCTTTACAAAAAGTTTACTTCCGTTAATTATACTGCTCACATTTGCATTTACAAACGTAATTGCGCAAACAATTACTATCGGTGCTGTTGATGCCGGGCCTTATGGCAAGGGATCGACCATAGCCATACCATTCCACGTTAATGATGCATCTGGGTGTATGCAGCAAAATAATGTTTACAGCCTGTATTTATGCAACGCTTCAGGCACGCAAATAGGTGCGGCAGTAGCAACAATAACCAATTTTTATGGTACGTTTTTTAATTATACAGTACCAAACGGGCTTGCTGCCGGTACCTATACATTTCTTATAAAATCATCGAGCCCGGCGGTAACAAGCAATACATCAAATACTTTTACAGTATCGGCTATAACAGGCTCGGCAGCGGCAGCAACGTGCCCTTCAACCCAAATAGGTAATACAAAATATCCCGAGGTTTACGGCACATGTAGCGGTGTAAACAATTCACAATATACCTTTTCAAATGCTTCAGCAGGTAACGCACCAGCTACTGCAACATTTTTTAATGAATTAACACAAACAACCGAAGCAACAAGTCAGCCGCTCGCACCTAACTATAATTTTACTGCAAAAGCAGCTAATTATACAGTTACCATACGTTCTGTAAATACCAATAATGCGGTAAGTACGTATGCTTATCAATTGATAAATAATGTGGTAAATTCTTCCATAGGCGCTACGGGCAACCCATCGGTTTGTATTGAAAGCGGCAGCGCGCCGCTTACCTATAATATTGATATTTCGTCGGCCACAGGTATACAATATAACTATCCGGGCAATACTTATACTTTTAGCTGGGGCGATGGTTCGCCGAATAGTATTTACACTTTGTGCCAGATAGAGGCGTTGAACGGTAAAATAACACACCAGTTCACAAAATCATCATGTGGTATAACCTCGAATAACAATGCCAATTCTTTTGAGATCGATTTCCAGTCTGAAAATATTTATTGCGGTAAGATCGGTTCGGCGCCCAGCAACTATGCCAGGATATACATTGCTCCGTTAAATAAATTTACCGGCCCGGTAACTGCCTGTACAGGTACACCTGTATCATTCATTAACAGTTCAATGCCCGGCCCTGACCCTAATGCGACAACCAGCACCTGCAATAATAACCCAAATGCATTATACACATGGTCGGTTGATGGGAAACCTGTACAATCAAACGTTCACCTGGGTGTAAATTTTGTTTATACGTTTACCGAGGGTGTGCATACCGTGAACCTTCATTTGCAAAATCCTGGCCCCGCGTGCGCACCAACAGATTTTTCGCAAACCATCTGTATCCAGGATCCGCCAAAACCAAGCTTTACACTACCACAGCCCGAAGTATGTATCGGCAGCGGCCCGGTTACGCCAACCAATACCTCAATTATTGATGCAAGTTGCAATAACCAAAACACTTACCAGTGGACCGTTACCCCATCGGCAGGCGTAACCTTTAATGCCGCCGCTGCAAATCCACAATTTACTTTTACCAATATTGGCGTTTACCAGATAGGCTTAACAGTTACCACAGCCAGCTGTGGGCCAGTAACTGCACCCGCTCAAACATTAACGGTTAACAGCACGCCAGTTGCCGTATTATCGGCTGATTTTTCGGCTTGCGGTAACAATCAAACTTTAAAATTCAATGCCAACGCTACCAATAACCCCACTTATACTAACTTAAGCGGAACAGCGGTTGACGCGGCGACTACTTATACATGGGCAGTTACAGGTGGCACCTATAGTTTTGCAGCAGGATCAACATTGCACAGCAAATACCCTAATATTATATTTAATGATTATGCCACATACACGGTAACCGTAACTCAACAAAACAACTGTAGCAGTACTACTTCGTCTCCACAACATATTACTTTTCAACAGGCGCCGACCGTAAGTGCCGGGAGCGACTTTACGATATGCGCTACCGAAACGGCTGCACTTAATGGGCAGGTAAGCGGAACAGGTGTTACAAATTATACGTGGACAGGTGGTGCAGGTACATTTACACCCAATGCCAATACCTTAAATGCAACTTACCAGCCATCGGCAGCCGAAATAAGCGCGGGCACGGTTACATTAACTTTACAGGCAACTACTGCCGTAGCTGCGCCCTGCAATCTTATCACCAGTCCGGTTACCATTACCATAGCGCCTGTTGATGTGATAAACAGCAAGTTAACTGCATCTATATGTAGTAATACTAAATTAAATTATCAGGCTACTTCACCCGATGCTACCGCAACATTTACATGGCGGGCGGCCCTTGTATCCGGAAGTGCCTCAGGGTTTTCAGCAACAGGCAGCGGCGCACAAATAAACGATATGCTTGTTAACACCGACCCAACGGCCAGTACAAATGCCATTATAACCTATACTATTACACCTACTAATGCACATGGCTGTACCGGTACGCCATCAACCTTAAGTGTTACAGTAACGCCATTGCCGTTAATTACTGCAATAGCAGCAAATGCAAGTATATGCAGTAATCAACCTGCCGGGATTTCGTTAACAAGTTCCATCACAGGTACAAACTATACCTGGACAAGTACCGCCCCTGCCCAGGTTACTGGTAACACTAATAACGCCGTAGCTTCAAATACTACCAGTATAGCTGACATATTGATCAATAATGGAACCACCCCGGCAACAGTAACTTATACTGTTACACCTATTAGCGCTACCGGTTGTACAGGCGTACCTGTTAAAGTATCAGTTATTGTCCAGCCTGCGCCTATACCCGCTAATGCAGGTTCAAACGCTTCCATATGTAATGTAACTTCGTTTGTGTTGCAGGGTAATTCGCCAGCACCTGGAACAGGAAAATGGACGGTAACGCCGGGCGCGGGTATTACTTTTACTGATGATACATCACCTACATCAGGTGTTAATGGTTTGGTACCCGGTAATACTTACCAGTTTACCTGGACTGTTACTTCAGCACCGGGTTGTACCAATTCAAACAGTGTTAATATAACTGTTAACGCCCCTACCATTGCAGGTACCACTTCTACACCCGATCAATCCACTGTTTGCGCGGGAAGTAACAATGGAGAAATTGTTCTAAGCGGCAGTTTAGGTACGGTAATAAACTGGGAAACATCAACAGATAATGGCGTTACCTGGGCGCCTGTTACGCCAGTAAATAATGGCACTACGCTATTTTATGTAAATCTAACGCAAACAACCCAATACAGGGCTATTTTGCAAAACGGAAAGTGCAGCGTTCAAACAAGTAACGCAACAACCATTACTGTTAACCAGCCGGCTGTAACAGCTTATGCAGGGCCGCCGCAGTCGCTTTGTAATGTTACATCGTTTGTAATGCAGGGCAATGATCCGGGTACATTTGCAGCCAGTTGGACACAGTTATCAGGCCCCCCGGTTACTTTTGCCGATCCTACAAAATATAATACCACTATCAGTAATTTGCAGGGCGGCAATGTGTATACCTTTAAATGGACCATACAGGCAGTAACCCCTTGCGCATCGAGCGAGAATGAAGTTGTAATTACCGATGCTGCTGATGTAACCCCAAGCTTCACTGTTGATAAAACTGATTTCTGCGGGCAAACCAATGTAACCTTCACCAATACCTCTAACAACCAGGATGGAGCATCATTTTCATGGGATTTTGGCGATGGTACACCACCGTCAAGCGAAGTAAGCCCTCAGCACGTTTACCAGGAGGACCCCGCCGGGAAAGATAAAATCTATATAGTAACACTTAGCGTTTTAAAGAATTGTAACGCACACCCCGCCGCCACACAAACTATAACCGTGCGGCCTGCTATACCTGATGCTGAATTGAATCCGAGCCCTTTATCAGGTTGCGGGCCAACTACTTTTACCGTTCAAAACCTTTCAAAAGGCGATAACGATACTTATACCTTTTATGTAAAGGATGCACAGGGGAAAGATAAAATAACTCCCATAACCAAAACAGATAAAACACCGGTATCATTCACCTTGAGTTCTGCAATAAATGCAAATTATACGTTTTACATGACCGCCACTAATAAATGCGGTACTGTAAATACATCGCCTGTTGTTGTTATCCCCATGGCACCGGCAGACATTGCGGCAATAATCAGCAGCTCAGATAATAAGATAGATTGTTTTCCATTTACCGCTACATTGATAAATGCCAGCGGTGGCAGCTCTTATTCATACACTATTACTAACCCCGACGGCACTACAACCAAGATACCGGCGGTTAGCGGCTCGCAACCCTATGAATTCCCAAAACCGGGCACTTATACCATACAATTGTTCGCGTCTGACGCCTGTTCGGTAAATGTACCTTCGAATATATTAACGTATACTCTGTACCCGCCACCTGCTCCTGATTTTTCAGCGGCAGTTGATTGCGGCGATATGGCAATTTTTACCAACACTACACCCGATCCCAATAACCTATACACTTACAGCTGGGATTTCGGCGATGGCAGCAACCCGAGCCCTAACCCGCTACACCAGTATACTTATGATCCGCAGCATACCAATTACAATGTTACGCTAACGGCTACCAATACTTCAACAAATTGCTCGAATAGTATAACACACCCTGTTACCATCACGCCGCTGTTAACATCAGAGTTTGAGGTGCTGCCTGCAACAACCATCAGCATACCCGATTATCATTTTAATTTTGTTGATAAAAGCAGCGGTCCGCCAACCTCGTGGCTATGGGATTTTGGCGACGGCCAAACATCTACCGAGCAAAATCCTGGTCACACTTACGCCTATGGCAGCGTTGGCGACCATATAGTTACTCTAACGGTTTCAAAAACCAATTGTACAACATCAACGTCATCACAAACGGTAACCATAACCGGCATACCGGGACAGCTTTATTTGCCAAACGCCTTTATACCCGATAGCCGTTCAGCAGGGTTGCACATTTATATGGCCAAAGGTGCAGGCATTAAAACCTGGATACTGCAAATATTTAACAACTATGGCCAGCTGATGTGGCAAACTACCAAGCTTGATTCAAACGGCTCGCCGGTTGAGGGTTGGGACGGCACGTTTAAAGGCGCGCCGGCGCCACAGGGCGCTTACACCTGGCAGGCTTCGGCAACATTTGTAAATGGTTCGGAGTGGAAGGGAATGTCATATAACAATTCATTGCCTAAGCGCACAGGCACAGTAAATTTAATACGATAAGTGAAAATGAATATACTAAAAACCTGCATCGTATTTTTTGCTTCAATGCTGTTTGCCTGTACACAAACGTTCGGACAGGACCACCTGTATTCGCAGTTCTTTAACTCGCCGGTTTACCTGAACCCAGCGCTTAACGGGCAGTTTCAGGGCGACTTCCGCATGAATATGATCTACCGTAACCAATACACTACCTCTGGAAATAACTCCAGCTATCTAACTGCATCAATTGATTATAACGTTCCCCGGTTTGGCGGCGGTATCGGGCTCATGTTCTCGCGCAGCAGTGAGGGCAACGCCTTCCTTAACTCAAACAGCATAGCAGGCATATACTCGTACAGCGTCGGCTCCGATCAGTATGTATTGTCGTTCGGTTTACAGGCAGGCGTAGCTAACCGCAGTATTGACTACGGGAAACTAGTGTTTGACGACCAGATAGACCCCGTGTTTGGCATCCTGCCCGGTGTGCAGTCATCGGCTGATGCATTACAATTCAACAGTAAGTATTATTTTGATTCGGGTGCAGGCCTAAACCTCGTGCTGGGGGATTTTATGGTGGGAGGCGCCATGCAGCACCTTAACGGGCCGACTACAACATTTACAGGTGCACCTATTAAAATACCAATGCGCGGCACAGCATATTTAACCTACCGCTTCGACCTCAATCGGGATGATAATATTGATGACGACCAAAAATCATACGTTATCCCTTCAGTAGTAATGTATAAGCAAGCTACCTCGCAATCCATTTCGGCCGGTATTGAATATAAGCACCATGCCGTGAGCGCAGGTTTATGGTACCGCAATGGCGGCGCTCAAGGGCCAAGCGCAATGGTGGTGACGCTGATATTCGACATATTTGTAAATAAGGATACCGGCGAGAAATTCAAATTTGGTATAAGCCATGACGTGCCTGTTTCCGGCTTAAATTATGGTAATACCAGTGGCAGCAGCGAAGGCAGTATCAACTACCAAACTGTAAACCCATACCGGGTCGACGATTACCAGAAGTTTGAAGGCGCAAGGCGCTGTTATGATTTTTATTAATAAAATTGCCCCGCAAATGAAAGATTACGCACGCGAGAAAAGAGAGAAAAAGAAGGCAGCTTTAAAAGTTATATGGATAATCGGCCTGATGGGTGTATTGTTTTTAGTTATTGTATCGCGGTTTGCAATGGCCGGTAGCGACGATATTAACAATGGCAGCCCATCAAATGATGATGTTTATGCAATGGCAAAAAGGTTTGTACGGCCTACGCTGCAAAGTGTGGCCCCGGAGTTCCATGATGGTTATAAATTCAGGATAGCTCGCGATTCGGTATATGTTATCCGTTCTTATGCCGAAACAAATCAACACGGTGAAACCGAAAAAACAAATTTCGAAATAGTATTAAAGTACAAAGGCGGGCCGTTTTCTGCCAAAGAAAACTGGGAAATGCTGAACCTGAACGAGGACTAATAAAAAAAAACAGACCGGAGGAAAACATCCGCCGGTCCGTATCAATCACGTTAAACAACCACCTCTAACCAAAGAAGTATCTTAAATCACTAAACTGTAAACCTAATTGTTATTAAGACGGTCAAATTTACCAAATAGTTTAGCGGTTGTACTTTCGTATCATCCTTTTTACCAAAGGCTGACTTTACTGTTGGTTTGTTAAGCGACTTTTACTAATCCTATCCCTGCGCTAATCACAAGCGCGTCTTCAAGCGCACCTATTACAGGGTCGATAACCGAAGTGTTTTTTACAATATTTTTGCGTAACAGGAAACTGATATAAGTTGAGGTTATTGCCGAGGCCGCGCCTAATACAGCGCCTAATGCCACGTTGTTTCCGCTGGCTTTGTAAATACTTGCCCCGGCCAGCGCGCCTGACAAACCGCGGAAAACTACGCCTGCGGGCTGCGTACGGTTCGGGGTTGCGGGCAACTTATCTATAATAACTTCGCTAACGGTAAGTACAGCTAGCACATTAGCAACTGCTTTCGACTGCATGAAATTAAGCGGTGAACGCTCCAGTCGTTTTGAATGATGATGGCTTAATATCTGGCTGGTTATTGCCGGTGCCGATGAGGTGCGCATACCCGCCAGGGTACCTATCCCAAGTACCTGCCAAAACGGGTGTTTTATTTCTTTTAATTTTATGTTGGATGCCATGATTGTATGCTATATATTTTATAATGAACACTTTATATCGGTTAATGTTTGTGTTATATATGCTGGAATTTATAACATATTAACACTTGCTAAACAAGTTTTTTATTAAAACAGCATAGTGATAAATACTGTTAGTAAGTATAACATCAAACCGCATACTTATGAAAATCCATCAAAATAGCGCGCTGGGCGAACTGGGCAGCACCATAGGCAAAGGGCTACTGGCCGGGCTGGCTGCAACTGCCGCTATCACAATATCACAAATGATAGAGATGCGGCTAACCAAACGCGAACCGAGCGGGGCGCCGCTTAAAGTAGCCAAAGAAACTATTGGTGCAAAGCCTGTGAATAACGAGCAGAAAGAAAAATTAGCCAATGAGTTACACTGGATGTATGGCACTGGCTGGGGTATTGTACGCGGGCTTATTTCGCTTACGGGTTTAAAAGGATGGCCCGCCACTTTGGCCCATTTTACAGCGGTGTGGGGTTCGTCAATGATCATGCTGCCATCGTTTGATGCCGCACCGCCTATATATAAGGAAGATGCAAAGGCCATAACCATTGATGGTTTTCACCATGCTGTGTACGCTACAACTGCCGGAATAGTATATGATATGCTGGATGCGGGCAGCCGCAGCCGGCGCAAAATAAATAAACTCGGCAAGCTGCTCAATATTAAAAAGATGGCTAAAAAGTTAAAGAAAAAAGTAGCCTGACAAAAAGAAGCTGCCCTTTTTGAGACAGCCTCCTTTTTCATACTGGGCGATAGCGAAACATCTGTTTTTGCAGATGCAGGGCGACCGGCCTGTGTATAATAGATGCCCCACTATCGTTCAGTATGATGAATGACATTTATATCACCTCCATATAGCTATAATCATGATTGGTGGTGATAGGAGAGAAGCGTTCCATCATCTCCTCTGCTTTTTCAACCATTCTTTCAGATCCAATAAATATAGCTGAACGCTGGTGTAATTCAGTAACATCCAGTTCCAATATTCGTTCATAGCCGTTGCTTGCTTTTCCGCCGGCCTGCTCAATAATAAAAGCCATTGGGTTACATTCGTAAACTAATCTCAATTTGCCTTTAGGCGCGCTTGCCGTTACAGGGTAAATAAATATGCCACCCTTTATCAGGTTACGGTGCAGGTCAGCCACCATTGAGCCGATATACCTCGAGGTATATGGCCTGTTGGTTTTGGTATCTTCAACCTGGCAATATTTAATATACTTTTTCACCCCATCAGGGAAGTGCGAATAATAGCCCTCATTTATGGAGTAAATCACGCCGTCTTTAGGGATCATCATATTTGGGTGCGATAAACAAAATTCGCCGATAGATGGGTCTAATGTAAAGCCATTTACACCCTTACCTGTAGTATAAACTAACATTGTTGATGAGCCATAGATCACATATCCTGCAGCTACCTGCTCAACCCCGCGCTGCAGTACATCTTCAATAGTTGCCTGTCCTTCGGTTGATTTGCGGCGATAGATAGAAAAAATGGTGCCTATACCCACATTCACATCAATATTCGATGAACCATCCAATGGATCAATTGCCACAATGTATTTGGCATTTTTTGAAACACCACCGTCAATATGTATGCAATCATCGCTTTCTTCCGATACCACTATACAGCACTCACCACCTTGCGTTAAGGCCGAAATAAATTGGTCATTAGCATACACATCCAGTTTTTTCTGGCCCTCGCCTTGTATATTTATGGTATTATTTTCGCCCCGTATAATATCGGCAATACCGGCTTTATTTACCTCGCGGTTAACAATTTTTGCGGCTATGCCAATATCACGCAGCAAACGTGAAAGCTCGCCTTTGGCGTATGGAAAATCAGCCTGTTTTTCAATGATAAATTGTCCTAATGTTTTTATCGGGCTCATACAGCTATCAAATGTTTTACTTCAACTTCAGTTACTTTATCTTCAATTTGTTTTATGGCATGCACGGTTTTAAAGAACGAATCAGGCGTAACTGATATGCTGTCAATACCTTCTTCAACCAAAAACTGTGCAAAGTCAGGGTAATCAGATGGCCCCTGGCCACAAATTCCTACTTTAATACCTTTTTCTTTAGCCGTTTGTATCAAAGATGAGATCATAGCTGTTACCGCGCCGTTACGCTCATCATACAAGCCTGCAACCAGCGATGAATCCCTGTCCAGGCCCAAAACAAGCTGGGTAAGGTCATTTGAACCTATAGAGAATCCATCGATATGTTTCGCGAACACATTAGCCAATATAATGTTCGATGGCAATTCGGCCATCAGATATACTTCCAAACCGTTTTCACCACGTTTAAGGCCGTTTTCTTCCATTACCTCGTAAACTTTTAGCAATTCGTTCACGGTGCGGCAAAAAGGTATCATTACCACCACGTTTTGCAGACCCATTACCTCGCGTACTTTTTTAATGGCTTTGCATTCTAAACCAAAAGCTTCTTTATAAGCATCTGAATAATAACGCGATGCACCTCTCCACCCGATCATCGGGTTTTCCTCAACAGGTTCAAAGTATTTACCACCCGGCATGTTGTAGTACTCGTTGGTTTTGAAATCAGAGAAACGCACGATCACTTTATTTGGATGAAAAGCCGCGGCAATTTTCGCAACGCCGTATGATAGTTTTTCAACAAAGAAAGTTTCACCATCAGGATAGCCTTTAATGGTTTCTTTTATCTGTGCACTTAATTTTTCATCATTCAGTTTTTCATGATGAATAAGCGCCATCGGGTGAATTTTTATATAATTATTGATGATAAATTCTTCCCTTGCCAAACCAACACCTTTGTTCGGATAGCTGGCAAACTGGAACGCCATATCAGGCGACGCCACGTTCATCATTACCGGGGTTTTAGTATCAGGCAATGCATCCAGGTCATATTCTTTGCTTTCGAAAGGTATAGCGCCTTCATATATCAGCCCGGCATCACCTTCGGCACATGAAGCAGTTATTAACTGGCCTGTTTTCAGAATTTCGGTAGCATTACCGCAGCCAACAATGGCAGGTACACCCAATTCGCGGGCTACGATAGCCGCATGGCAGGTGCGGCCGCCTTTATTGGTAATGATAGCCGAAGCAATTTTCATTATAGGTTCCCAATCCGGGTCGGTCATATCAGTAACCATTATATCACCGCGTTTAAAGTCGATGTGTTGTATACCATCCTTGCCAATGTTGTCCAATAAATGAACATTAGCGGTAGCTATTTTATCGCCAACAGCAATACCTTTAACCAAAAGCTTATCAAAGCGCGACTCATCCTTAACGGTGTACTGCGTTATTGTATTTGCTTTCTTACGCGAGTGTATGGTTTCAGGGCGTGCCTGCACAATAAATAATTGGCCGGTTTGCCCGTCAACGGCCCATTCCACATCCATCGGGCACCATGTGCCTTTTAAGCGCGAATAGTAAATCTCTATCTTCATTACCCATTTGCTCAATTGTAAAATCTGCGCGTCGGTAAGGCAAAATAACTCACGTTCGGCTGTGGTGGTTTCTACAATTTTTACGCGTTCTTTTTTATCGCCATAAACCATTTTCTTTTCCTTGCTGCCTAATTTCTTTTCGATAATAGAAGCGTAGCCAAACGATAAAGCCGGTTTAAATACTGTAAATTCATCAGGGTTTATAGCGCCCTGAACTACCATTTCGCCTAAGCCGTAAGCGCCGTTTATAATAACGGTATCTTTAAATCCGCTTTCGGTATCCAATGAGAAAGCAACACCTGAAGCGCCGATATCCGAACGCACCATTTTTTGCACGCAAACAGAAAGACCGATCAAAAAGTCGTCATAGCCAAAGCCCTTACGGTAGCTGATGGCCCTGTCGGTAAATAATGATGCAAAACAATCGCGGATAGCGTTTAATAACGCATCATGACCACTGATATTTAAAAAAGTATCCTGCTGACCAGCAAACGAAGCATCCGGAAGATCCTCGGCTGTAGCTGATGACCTTACGGCAACATCAGTATTGTCCTGGTTATATTCTGCAGATAATTTATCGTACGATTTAATAATTTGAGCTTGCATTGCGGCAGGAAACTCACCATGCTGTATTAACTGGCGGATAGAAGACCCACATTTTTTCAGTTGTTTCAGGTCTTCAGTATCCGTGCCTGCAATTATTTCTTTTATAGTGCTGTCAAGCTTATTATAGGCAATAAAGGTATAGTATGCTTCAGCCGTTACAATAAATCCGCCCGGTATATTAATACCTTGCGATGAAAGGTTCTTTAGCATTTCGCCAAGCGACGCGTTTTTACCGCCAACTTTTTCAATATCACTTAACGAAGCTTCGTTAAGTTTTAATGTGAATTTTTTCTGTTCCATTTTTTATCCAGATTGATGAAACAAAAGTATAGGAGAGTAGCGTATGATTTTTTTACTATATTCATTATTTTTGATACTATATTAACCTATATTTGTATTTATATTTATTTTAAAGTTATGATAGTATAAATGAAACCACGTTTACATAAATTGCCTCAAGTCGCTGGAGCATCATTCAGTGTGATCGAATCGGAGAATTACCATAGTTATAATGAGTGGCATTATCACCAGGAGATAGAGCTGATATATATTGAATCAGGCGAGGGGACGAGATTTATTGGCGATAAAATAGAGCCTATCATCAGTGGCGACCTGCTAATGGTGGGGGCGAATATTCCCCATATGTTCCGTTTTGATACACATACATTCGAGAACAACATGATGCAGCAAGGGAAAATAAAATTATCAAAGCAATTATTAACGCTGCATTTCGATCCTGAAATATTTGGCCAGCGGTTTATGACCTTGCCTGAAAATGAAGCCATTGCCGACCTGCTAAAAAATGCGTCGCGCGGCATTTTGTTCTTGGGCGAAACACGCGAGGCTATAATTACCTTGTTAAAAACGCTGCATAATGCCCCAAAAAACGAGCGTATATTACTATTGATGCAATTGCTTAATTTGCTGTCGCTTAGTACGGCAAGGCGATATGTCACCTCAGTTAAATACAATATTTCGTTTAATGAACAAGACGAAACCCGATTAACAAAGATCTACCTTTATACGTTAAACAACTTCACCAGGTCCATCAAACTAAAAGATGTTGCCGCTATTGTATATATGGTACCAAACGCCTTCTGCCGTTATTTTAAATCGCGCACTAAGAAAAGCTATTTTACATTTTTGTTAGAAGTAAGGGTGAGCCATGCCTGTAAATTGCTCGCCCAGCATGATTATAGCATGATAATTGTAAGTTTTGAATCCGGATTTACTAATATTTCAAATTTTAACCGGCATTTTAAATTAATAACCGGGAAAACACCTTTGGAATACAGAAAACAATTTATTTTGTAAGCAAATTGAATATGCGCTTATTAATAATTCATCCAGCTTATTAATAAAGGGTTTTTAGATTTGGTTTAAATACAGTAATATTTGCGTAAATCATTTTTTATTTAATTGAGAGAATACAACTATTTAAAATAATGCTTAATATGCAGAACCTAAATTAAGATATGAGAAATTTAAAATTACTTTTTGGTTTAGTGACTTTTTTAATGGTTTATAACAGTGCTAAAGCACAGGAAACCATTATGTCAGATATTTCAGAGGCTTACATAGCCAAATTAGTGGCCCGCGCCGAGGCTAATTATCCTATGGTTAAAGCCAATCAAAACAGGATAGACCTTGCACAAGCAAATATAGGCAAAGCCAAAGCATCATATTTAAGTGCGTTAACGTTTTCGTATATTTACCAGCCACATGGCTACAATTCCGCAGGTAGTCAAAGTGGTGGTACCACATCTAACTTAAGTTCATTTAATGGTATACAAGCAGGTGTTTTTTTCAATCTTGGAACCTTCCTTCAAACACCCTATGCCGTAAAAGAAGCCCGCCAGCAGCTTGAAATTGCCAATAACGATCAAAATACTTACTTCCTTACCCTAACCAATAATATCAAAAAAAGGTATTATACTTATGTTGGTGCTATTGCGCAATTAAAATATGCAACCCAATCATCGGTTGATGCACAAAGCATGTTTAATGATCTAAAACATAAATTTGAAAAAGGCGAAGCCACTTTTGATCAGTACACTGCGGCGCAAACAAGTTTAACTGCCACCTATCAGCAAAAAGTACAGGCAGAAACTGCTTTGCTTATAGCTAAGGCAGATATAGAAGAATTATTGGGCGATAAATTAGAAAACATAAGATAATGGAATTAGGCAGCTTTTTAAAAATACTGTACCGTCACAAATTTACGCTCATTATAGTTCCGATAATAGTAGTTATTATAACCTTTTTTCTTGTTCGTAACCAGCCAAATTCCTATGTTTCTGATACGCAGATAGCTACGGGTTTGGTGGATAAAACCCAGCAAGCGCTTACCGGCAGTAACCCGGCAATAGGCCAGGCTGAAATAAGCCAGGACTTTGATAATCTTATTGAAATTTTAAAATCAAAAAGGATAATTCAATTGGTATCGTATCAATTAATGATACATGATCTTACCAGCAATCAGCCTTATCGCAAACCAAGTAAACTTCTTTTGCAACTTAATAAACAAGCCCGTGCACACGCATTAGCGGTGTATACCGCCAATTACAGGGCTCGTAAACAACTATCGTTATTTGATCCGGATCAGAAAGGATTAAATTCACTGATCGAATCAATGAAATATGATAATGAATCATTGCTGAAAAGCCTGTCTATTTACAGGGCCGAAAGCAGTGATTTTATCGATATAGAATGTACCGACGAAGACCCTTATCTTACCGCGACTGTAGTTAACACACTTACGCATGAGTTTGTTAATTATTACAACTTTATTGTTAAAGACAACCAGTCGAAATCAGTTGCTTTGTTAGGTAATTTGGTAAATGCGAAAAAAGATACACTTGACAGCTTAACTTCAAGGCTGAAAAATTATAAAATAAGGAACCATATATTAGATCTTCCTGGCCAGTCAGGCACAATTTATACTCAAATATCGGCTCTCCAAGCCAAACTTGACCAGGCCCAGGGAGATGCAGTAGCGAACAAGGCTGCTATTGAGAGCATCGACGAGCAGTTTAAGCCACAAGACCAAAAATATATCGAAAGCCTTAATGTGTCGGTAAATCAAAGTATTATCCGTATTACCGATCAGTTAAAAACCCTTAATGAAAAATATATAGAGAGTAATAATGATCCGAGGTTAAAAACAAAGATCGACTCCTTACAACGCCTTATTAATGAAAAAATAGGTCAGGCTTCAGACCAGGTATTAACCAGTCCGCTGGCAAATAAACAAGCGCTTATAGCACAACGTTTAACTTTACAAACAGCTTATGATCTTGCTAAAAACAGCATAGGCTCGCTGCAAAGCCAGATTGCGGCATTAAACAGCCAGATAGGCACTATAGTACCAAGCCAGGCTGCAGTTGCCTCGTATCAGAATGCCGCCGATGTAGCCCAAAAAGAATATCTTGAAATATTGGCTAAATACAACCAGGCCAATTATGATTCGAACTATAATGGCCAGTTAAAGCAACTGGATACTGCAATGCCGGGTTCATTGGTGCCATCAAAAAAAATGCTGCTGGTTATATTGAGTGGCATCATCACCTTTATATTTTGCGTGGTTGTGTTCTTTATACTGTATTTCCTTGACGATACCATAAAAACCCCCGAGGAACTTGCCAATAAAACAGGGGTGCCCGTTTTAGGTTACCTGAATTTACTGAGCACCTCAACTATTGATTTGCGAAAGGTATGGAGCGAAAAGAAATTAAATGCCGAAACCGGTCAGTTCCGCAATTTACTGCAGTCGATACGTTTTGAGGTTGATAGTGAACTTGGCCAGGGCAAAATATTGGTTATAAACAGCCTGGCAAATCGTGAAGGCAAAACCTTTTTGGCCACCAACTTAGCCTATGCTTATTCACTGGTAAATAAAAAGGTGTTGCTCATTGATGGAAATTTCGCTAATTCGGGTATTACACGCTCTGTTAAAGCAAAAGTATACCTGGAAGATTACCTGGTCGGTTTGATACCTGATTTTTCAGCAAACCCAGCATCAAATATCACGGTATTAAGCAATAAAGGCGGCGACGGTTCATTATTCGAGGTCGGTTCGCAAAACGTTATCCGTGAAAAACTTGATAGGTTGAAGAAAGTTTTTGATGTGATAATTATTGAAGCATCATCATTAAATACCTTAAATAAATCAAAGGAATGGAACGTGTTCTCGGATAAAATATTAACGGTGTTTGAAGCAGGTAAAGAAATTAAAGGTTACGAAAAAAAGAATATTGATTATCTAAAAGGGCTTGACGGTAAATTTATGGGTTGGGTGTTAAATGTGGTAAACAAGCATGATGCTGCCGATGAAGACCATACCGGCGATAACAGTGCCTCCTGATAGCAACAATAATTATAAACAATACATTTACATATGACGGTGACCTGGTTGATATGGGTTTTACTACAGGTTTTAATAGGATACAACCTTTATTTACCGATCTTACTTTTCAGTTTCTATAAAACACCTAAGCAAAGCCTGCCCCTTGCTGCTGAAGATGATTACGGAATAATTGTAACCGCTTATGAGCAGATCGATAACATAGGCATTGTAGTATCATCGTTATTAAAGCTTAATTACAGTAACTATTTAATATATATAGTTGCCGATAAGTGCGATATTACAGGCATCCACTTTGATGATGAACGCGTTATATTATTGCGGCCCGAAGAAACACTGGCCAGTAACACGCGTTCGCATTTTTATGCCATTAATCATTTCAAAAGACCGCATACGCGCCTCACTATTATAGATAGCGATAATCTTACGGACCCGGAATACCTTCATGAGCTTGATAAATACTTTAATTTAGGTTACCAGGCTGTACAGGGGATCAGGGAAGCCAAAAATCTGAACACCACTTATGCCCGCCTTGATGCAGCCCGTGATATTTACTATCATTTTTATGATGGCAAAGTATTGTTCGGCATTGGCTCATCGGCAACACTGGCAGGGTCGGGAATGGCATTTACCACACAACTATACCGCGACTGCCTTGAAGACCGGGACATTACCGGCGCAGGTTTTGACAAAGTGCTGCAATCAATAATAGTAGGGAAGGATCTGCGCATTGCCTTTACCGATAAGGCTATTGTGTACGATGAAAAAACCACCCATTCCGATCAATTGGTGAAACAGCGCTCGCGCTGGATAAATACATGGTTCAAATACTTTAAATTTGGGTTTACGCTGGTATTTAAAGGTATTGCAAATTTTAGCCGCAACCAGTTCATATTCGGATTGATACTATTGCGGCCGCCTTTGTTCATATTTTTAATATTGGCTATAATTTGTATGGCAGCCAACTTTTTTATAAGCATAATGGCCGTATTTATATGGCTGGCAGGCCTGATATTGTTTGTGCTTGGTTTTTATATCGCGTTAGCAAAATCCGATACCGACAAACGCATATGGCAATCATTAATAAACATCCCTAAGTTTGTTTTTTTTCAGGTGCTGTCGCTGCTTAAAGTGCGTAAAGCTAATAAGCACTCGGTAGCAACCACTCACTATTATAACGCTGATACTGTTAATGATAAAATAAAAAGCGATGAGAACTAATCCCAACCCAAAATCATTAGTGCCTTTAAGTGAAAGGATAACTAAGATTACCAGGATAGTGGCAATTGTAGTCGCGTTTTTAAGTACGTTCGCACTTTTTTTCAAGATATTATTCTTTTAATGGCAAACAGCACCTACGATAAAGTTGGTAATAGCCCTGAAACATCGGGTGGCAGGGGTTTTTCTTACACCCTTAAACAGCTGTTCTATGTCGAAAAATTATACAGTAAAACAGGCATCGCCCTGTTGATAATAGCAGGAATAATAATTGCGATTGGTACGGCACTTATGGGGCCGGCATTTGGCATACTATTAACATTTGCAGTTGCGGCCTTACCATTGTTGTATAGCATAATAGCCAGGCCAAAATTTGGTATAGTTGTGCTTATTATAATGGCCTATATGTTGTTTGTACTGGGCCAGTTTGGCATCGACGGGCCGGTAGGCACTATTATGGATTGCCTGCAGGTATTACTTGCCATAGGGGTACTGATAAAAATAAAAGCTGAAAAAAACTGGAGCTATTTTAAAGGGCCTATTACTACAGTAGTGCTTATATGGTTAGGTTATAACCTGCTTGAGGTTGCAAACCCTACGGCTACATCGCGTATGGCGTGGGTTTATACTGTACGCCCGGTAGCTATTGTAACCTTAAGCTATTTTGTGTTTATGTATAATATTCGCTCGGTTAAATACCTTAAAATTATATTTAAACTGTGGTTGATATTAACAATTATAGGGGCCGCTTATGGCTTTAAACAGGAGTATATTGGCTTTAATGCGCATGAAACAGCTTACCTCAATACACCCGGTATAGCCTCGTTACTATTTATTGACGGCCACTGGCGAAAATTCTCCATATTTTCTGATCCGGTAGCATTCTCCTATAATATGGTAATGCCGAGCATATTTTGTATATGCTTATTTATATTGCCATTTAAGCCCTGGAAAAAAGTTGTCCTTGGTTTGCTGATAGCCTTTTTTATGGAAGCCATGGTGTTTTCAGGAACCCGCGGCGCCAACGTGTTATTACCGGCGGCACTTATACTGTTTGCTATATTGAGGTATAATAAAAAGGTGCTTATTTTTTGCTGTTGCGCGGCAGCATTATTGGTGGTGTTAATTTATGTACCCACTACCAATGTAAACCTGTATCGTTTCCAATCTGCATTCAAGCCGAATAACGACCCCTCATATATTTTGCGTAAGAACAACCAAAAGAGGATACAGCCTTTTATATTAACGCATCCATTAGGCGGCGGGCTTGGTTCAACAGGTATATGGGGCATACGTTTTTCGCCTGGCAGTTATTTGGCTAGTTTCCCGCCCGATAGCGGCTATATACGTGTTGCTGTGGAAGATGGCTCAATAGGCCTGCTCATTTTCTGTATATTTATGTTCGTTATCATGCGAACGGGTATAAATAATTATTTCCTGATAGAGAACCAGGAACTCAAGATATACTGCCTCGCCATGACGCTGATCATATTTGCCTACAACCTGGCAAATTTTCCGCAGGAGGCTTTGGTTCAATATCCGTCGAACATTTTATTTTATCTTTGGGCTGCGCTGATAAATGTTACACTAAAGCTTGACAAAGCCCTGAAAGAAGAAAAAACTGCAGAGTTGAAATTAACCGCATAGTTCATACTGTATTACAAATAACATACCCTGAGTTGGAAAATAAAACAATAGTAATATTCAGCAACATGCGGTTTGACAGTCCCATCGAAGCAACCTCGCTATTCCTGGCGCGAAGCTTTGCCCGCACTAATAAAGTATATTATATTGAATACCCATTAACTATAAAGGATTACATCAGCAACAGGAAGTCAGCGCATTTTATGGCTATAAAAAAGCGGTTTTTTAGTGCAGATGAAGCGCTTATTGATACCAATATCCCTAACCTTAAAAAGTTGGTGCTGCCCATTATAGCACCCATAAATTTCTTTTCCGAAGGCAAAATATTCAGGATGTTTTTAAATATAAATGAATATGCCATCATCAAAAGAATAAAAGCGGTATTAAGAAAACAGGGAGAGAAGGACATTGTGTTTATCAATTCCTTTAATTTCCATTATCCGGGTATTGGCCAGGCGCTCAAACCCGCATTAAATATTTATCAGTGTGTCGACCCCATGATCATGCCTTATGATATGAAACACGGCATAACATCGGAACTGCAACTGGTTAAAGAAAGCGACATGGTGATATGCACCAGTAAAGCGTTGTATGAAGAAAAAGTTAAAGTAAACCCCAATACTTATTTTGTACCGAACGCCGCCGACCTTTCGCACAGCTCAAAGGCACTTGATAGCGAACTACCAGTTCACCCGGTATTTGAAAAAATACCCAGGCCCGTTATTGGTTTCTTCGGTAGCATTGAGCGCAGGATAGATTTTGACCTGATGCAAAGCGTAATAAGCAATAATACCGACAAGAGTTTTGTATTTGCAGGTCCATATTTCCGCGAGCATATACCCGACTGGTTTTTTAATACGCCTAACGTGTATTTGCCCGGCCCGCTGCCTTATGCCGATATGCCGCAGGTGTTAAAAGGGTTTGATATAGCTACCATCCCGTTTAAAAAGGATGGAGTAAGTGCTACCATTTTTCCATTAAAATTGTTTGAATACCTTGGTGCCGGAAAGCCGGTTATAGTAACCGATTTTAATCCTGATTTGAAAGATTACACCTACGGTGTCGTAAATTTCTGTAAAGATGCTGATGAGTTTAACAAAGCTATAAACGAGATCTTAAAATCAGACAACGACGAAAAAAAGGCTGAACGCCTCGCCGTTGCCCAAAAAAATACCTGGGATATACGCGCTGATGAAATAGAAGCCATTATTGAAAAAGGGCTTAAGCAAAAGCGGGGATAAGGACTTAATTTTCAATTTTCTTCGCCCTCAAATAATCATAATTATATTTAAGGTGGCGATATACATCGCGTACTAAAGCTATAAAGGGATTGCCGCTAAGTTTTAAACTGCTACGTTTCATGGTACTGGGTTCGGCAGCAGTATTTAACTGGTCGAATAGTCCTTTATTATCATCATAAAAAATGGCCTTCCCTTTGTTTTTCAAAAACGATATGGTCATCATAAACTCGCCTTTTTCTATATTATAACCCTCGGCATACCGCCCAAACTTTTTAAAGAAGGTATCGCGCCGCAGATGGGGGTGATCGCTGTAATAGTGGAATTTCCGATACCCGCGCGACCAAAAATTGAACATCATTTCAGAAAAACCTTTCCTGATAGGTTTTAAGTATGGATATTTATAATAGGCATAAAACCGTGCCATATCAATATCCGGCCTTTCTTCCATTATATCAAGGGCATCCTGCAAATGCTGTGCATACCCCGGCAAAGGATCAAAATCTTCCTGTACATATAATGTGTAAGGTGTTGTTACCGCGTCCTGGCCTTTGTTTATATTGTTGCCAAGCCCGGCATTTTTAGGCGTAGTTATCAGCCTGAAATTATAAATAGGGGCTATCTCTTTTAATTTGTCTAAATGTTCGGGTTTGCTGCCATCGTCTGATACTACAATATCGCCAAATTGTATTCCCTGGCCTTTAAAAGTTTGCAATAAGCGTTGTAATGATTGACTACGGTTATAGTGGGTAATAAGCAGGGTAATATTGTTGAACATTTTATGGGGTTGTTTATCAGATGAAGGTTTGTACTGGCATAATTTGTGGCGGGCAGCTTTTATATTTAATTTATCATCCGGGTTAGTTTTATGCTGAACTGGTAATTGTTTATTTTAAGTATAAAGTTACAGCAGAATTTGTTTATGGCAATATTATAGCCATATTATTTTATATTTTCTGTTTTCAGCCGGGGTTAATTAATTTTCTACCGATGTTTTTTTATGGAATACAGTATTATATAAACCAGTTAAAAACATTTTAGTTTCAGTATAGCCTACAACATATATATTCCAGAAACTAAATGTTTGGTACTGCTGTAAAGCAACATAAGAAATTATTATCCCAGCTAAAACTGGAAATATATTTGTTGCAACCACCGCATATACCGATTTAAACAGACTTACGCCAACAAAATCAGCAATTAGATTTACCAGCAACATGATCAGTATTTTATAAAAATTGATCTTAGGTTTTTTTATAGCGTCGAGTGTTAATGCCGCGAACCTGTCAGCAGGGAAAAGAACGGCAATACTTATAAACATCCGGAACAGGTTAGGCGCCTGCGAACCTATATATTGTTTACCGCCAACCAGCAGTATAAGCGGCTCAGCGAAAATAATGGCCAGTATAGCTAATACAAATATCCCAATTGACAGCATGCCTATCATTTTTTTCATAACATGTATAAGCTGCTCTTTTTGCTCATTGTTATAATATTCAGATAAAAGCGGCAAGCTTGATGAGGCAAAGCTTTGTAAGGGTATATCTACAATAGGCATCCACCGCGATCCAAGGTTATATAACGCTACTGCCGGGGCGCCTAAGTAGAAATTAATAAAAAATGTATCAGTAACCCTAAACAGGTTTGAACTTAAACTTGTGGCCACACTGTATTTACCAAAATGGTATATTTCAACCAAAGCTTTTTTAGTAGTATATTTTATTGAAGTGAACATTGTCCACCCGAAAAACATAATGATGAACCCGGCTAAAAAATTGGTTACTGTAAATGCTATAAGGATACTTGCAAGTGAAACTTTCTTCATAACCATAAGCATGATTATCGAAGCCATGTAAAGTACCTGGTTTACCAATCGCAGCCAAAATAACCGGTCGAAACGCTTGTCGCCCTGTACTACAAGGTTAGCCATAAAAGAAGGCAGCGTTGATATAGCTACAACTGAAAAGTATTTAAGGTAAAGTGCTGTGCCACTATCAGTTATATATGAAGCTATAAAAAATGTAGGTATATTTAATACAATGAGGCCAATTGATATAATTAAAGCTAATGTCCATGATGAACCCGCTACCTCATGAGCGCGTTCGCGTGAAGTGCCGGCATAAAAAGTAACAAATGCATTGGTTAAGAATCCTGCTTTAACAGTATCAATAAAGTTATACAGCATCATGAAGAAGAAATATACACCTGCCTCATATACTGACAATACATGGAACAACAGAGCTGTGATTACCAAGCCAAAAATTGCCATTACACCGTTACCGAGTAATGATTGAAAATGTATGTTTTTTAAGGAAGAAAGAACTTTTTTTATAAGAGGCATAAAAGTTTATCGCGATTTATGAGCACGGAGTGATAATTCCCGGAATAATTAAAATTTTTATGATAATGTAAACATCTGTTGTCAATACGTATTATTTTATCAGCAGGTTTTGTATTGTTGGCAACTACCGGCTTACTGTGCAAAATAATCAAAAAATACTTATTTTTTAGTCTGTAGCCCAATGAAATTGGGAGGGGAACCTACAAGTGCTGACCAAACACATTAATATTTTTATTCGCACGATTGGGATTCGGATAAATACCCCGTATAAAAAAATAAACCCCTGCTAATATAATCAATAACGATATTAAATCCATTACTGTAATGCCGTCATTCCTGTTAAAATAATAAATTGTGAACATTTCAAAAAATGGCGGAGCCGGAATAATGATCATGCCAAACCCCATTATTATCATTATAATCCCAATTGCTGCCAAAATAATATTTGAAATGCGCTTGCCTTGTAAATACCGTTTTAACCTGTTTTTTTTAAGCGCATTGTTGGCCAGCAATATGCCCACCTCGTCATGCAGTTCATGTATATGTACATGATCCTTATTCGCGTTTTTTATGGCATGGTCAAATTGCTGTTTAAAATACCGGGCAACTTCACCATTAATATGCGTATGCGAAAGCATGACTATCAGTTCTTCCAGCTTTTCGTCAATTGCAACTATATTTTCGTCATCCGGCTCCACTTCGTCAGGCCCATTTTTAATATTATTTTCTGTACTCAATTGTAATCTTTATTTTCAGAGAATCTTGATACCCATTTAAGGGATTTTTTCGTAAAAGCATAAAAATGAAAATTGTTTCTATAATTACAGTAAACTTTAATCAAAGTTTGGTTACTGAACAACTTTTACAATCAATCAGTTCAACAAATACATATCCTAATATAAAGATAATTGTTGTAGATAATGGAAGTAAAGTAAATGATACCGAAATATGGAAAGTAAAATATCCCGGTATCGATTTTATACGTTCGGAAGTCAACCTGGGCTTTGCAGGAGGCAATAATTTAGGTATAAAACAAGCTACGGGCGACTACTTATTTTTTGTTAATAATGATACGGAATTTACCCCCGGCCTGGTTCACTCATTAACCGAAGTTTTAGATAATAACCCTGAGGTTGGCATGGTATCGCCCAAAATAATGTATTTTGATGAACCCGGCATGATACAATATGCAGGCTACACCCCCATGAACTATTATACAGCCCGTAATTATACCATAGGCCAGTTTGAAACAGATAAAGGCCAGTATGATAACATTACCGGCTCCACTGGGTACGCTCATGGTGCGGCCATGATGGTTAGGAGAGAAGCTATTGAGAAAGCCGGCCCTATGGCCGAAAATTTCTTTTTATATTTTGAAGAAATGGACTGGTGCGATCGCATACGCAAAGCAGGCTACCAGATATGGGTTGATACGAGGTCTGTAATATTTCATAAAGAGTCGGTTTCGGTTGGCAGGATAAGCGGGTTGAAGGAATATTTCATGAACCGCAACCGCATACTGTTTATCCGCCGCAATGCGCCAGGCTTCGCGAAACTGTTTTTTTATATTTACTTTGTAGGTGTTGTTACGCCGCGTAACATCTTAAAATATATTAAAAAAGGCCATAAAGGTTTTACCAGCCTTTTGTTCAAGGCAATATGGTGGAATATTACTGAAAAAACCGATAGCACTAATTTAGGATACCCCATTAAATAAGCATGAAACCATCATGGGCTACCGATTATAAACCAGCTAAATAAGACGCCCATGATAGCTTCATCACCATTAAAAAACAAATTGCTCTGATGAAAATAATACTCTGGTTAAGTTTGTTCGTTACTTTTTATGCGTTTTTTGGTTATGGGATATTATTATTTATACTGATAAAATTAAAACGTGCCCTATCAGGCAAACCTGTTTTGCCCGATTTTAACGATGATAGCCTGCCCACTTGCACGTTAATTGTAGCTGCCTACAATGAAGATGACGTAATGCAGGAAAAGATACAAAATAGCCTGGCTTTAATTTACCCGGCAAATAAATTACAATTTCTCTTTATTACCGATGGCTCAACCGATGGTACGGTTGATATTGTGAATGGCTATCCGCAAATACGTCATATGCATAGCAATGAGCGTAAAGGGAAAATAGCGGCAGTACACCGCGCTATGGAAACGGTAACAACCGAAGTTGTGGTTTTTACTGATGCGAACACCTTTTTAAATATAGAAGCGCTGGTAAATATATGCAGGCATTACAGCGATAAAAAAGTAGGAGCAGTCGCGGGTGAAAAACGTGTATATGCCGAAGGCGCAAATGCAACGGCAGGTGAAGGCTTTTACTGGAAGTATGAATCGAAGCTAAAAACATGGGATTCTGAACTGTATTCTGTTGTTGGTGCAGCGGGTGAATTATTTAGCATACGTACAGAATTGTATATACCGGTAAGTCCCGACACTATTTTGGATGATTTCATGATCTCGTTACTGGTTGCCGAAAAAGGATACAGGGTGATCTACGAGCCTGACGCTTATGCTACTGAATCCGCATCACAAAATGTTAGTGAAGAATTGAAACGTAAAATAAGGATAGCCGCCGGCGGTATTCAATCCATTATATGGTTAAAGAGTTTACTTAATCCATTCAAAATGCCGGTACTATCATTTCAATACATTAGCCACCGCGTTTTACGTTGGACGATTGTGCCATTCTTAATGTTATTAAGTTTGGTGCTTAACCTTGTAATTGTTTTGCAAGGCAGCGTAGCGCTAACTTACCAGGGGTTATTGCTGGCTCAGGTTGGTTTTTATCTGGCAGCCATATCGGGCTGGATATTGGAAGAACGGCATATAAAGGTTAAGATATTCTTTATCCCGTATTATTTTTGCATGATGAATTACGCGGTAATTATGGGTATATTCCGTTTTGCACGCGGTAAACAAAGTGCCATATGGGAAAAAGCCAAAAGGCAATAGTATATTTACATACCACAAAGCGACATGTCGATAAAAGATACTGTAAAAAATAATCCCGGTTTAAAAAAAATTGTCCATTGGATGCTTGTACCTACCGATGAAGCCCGGCCGCGCTTGTGGGTAAAGTGGTTCGTGAATCCGTTTGTACATAAAAAGGGGAGGGGAGCGAAAGTACGATGGCGCACACGAATGGATGTATTGCCGTTTAATAATTTCAGCCTCGGCAGTAAATCAACTATTGAAGATTTTAGCACCATAAACAATGGCGTTGGCGATGTAATAATTGGTGATAATACCCTTATCGGGATGAGCAATGTGATCATTGGCCCTATAACCATTGGCGACAACGTCATATTCGCCCAAAATATAGTTGCCAGCGGCTTGAATCACGAATATACTGATGTAAACACACCTATTCACGAACAAAAAATATTGGTATCGCCCATTGTTGTAGAAGATGATTGTTGGATAGCTGCCAATTCGGTGATTACAGCTGGGGTAACAATTGGCAAACACAGTGTAATCGCAGCAGGCGCTGTAGTTACTAAAAATATTCCACCAAATTCAGTGGCAGCCGGTAACCCCGCGAAAGTTATAAAGCAGTACGATGCTACTACAAGGCAATGGGTTAAGGTATAAAAAACTAAACGTTTTCTTTTTGCAGTAAGGCGGGTATAGTTTTCACTATCAGCTTTAAATCGTTAGCCAGGCTATGGCTTTGGGCGTAAGTATTATCAAGCATCAGGCGCTCCTCTTCACTCATATCACCCTTACCTCGTTTTTCTACCTGCCACAAGCCAGTTATCCCAGCCGGAGCTGCAAATCTTAAGGCGTATTTATCAGTTGTTAGCTTTTCGGCCTCATATAAAGGCAGGGGGCGGTTACCCACAATGCTCATGTTGCCTATAAATACGTTCCATAGCTGTGGCAACTCGTCAATACTTAAATTACGGATAACATTACCAACTTTAGTGATACGCGGATCGTCTTTTATTTTTAAGAAGGCCGAATCATGATTCAGTTTTCTTGAATCGATATACTGTTTCTCGCACCACCTGATTTTATCGGCATATAGTGGGAATTGACATTTGCCGTATACCATACAATCGTTGCACAATGATTCGGTATTGTTTTCAGTATTATTGGTTAGTTTTCCTGTTGATCCTGAATCAATATTATACTGGTTCAAATGCTTCAGGTCTTTCAAACGTTTGTCGGCGTTAACATACATCGACCTAAACTTATAGAACTTGAACGTGCGGTAGCCAGTTCCCACACGGTATGAGTAATAAAAAGCGGGGCCTTTTGATTCAAGCTTAATTAATATATATACTGTCAAAAATATGGGCGACAGGAAAAGCAGCGCCATCCCCGAGAAAAACAGGTCGAACGCGCGTTTACCTGCGGGGGTGTTATAAATAACAGTATTTTGTTGTTTTAATTTTTGCTGAAGATCAACCCAGTTATTAATCAAAAAATTGAGTCTTATTTCCATGTTCTCAATTTTTACCGGGCGGGTAAAAACCTCAACCACACCGGCATCGAGGGCTATTTTGCGCAAATTGCTGTCGAGGTGTTTAACAATTAGCACAACCGGTACAAGGGGGAATTTCTTTTTTACCAGGCTTTCAATAAGGTTTACACCATATTCACCTAATATATCGCTTTTGGAAACAATAGCCGTAATATTAAATTTTTCATCTTCCCACTTCGAGAACATATCGGCATCAGTATCAAAATGCATAAGTTGCCTGCCCTCAAAATCACAATGATTTATTAGCGAAGATAGCTGATCGTCAAAATTTAATAGTGCAATAACCTGGTCTTTTTTTGACAAAGTATTCTCGTTCATGTCTATAGGGGCTATTTACCAACACGTCTTAATACAACTCTCACACGCGCCTCAAGTTCGGCAGGGTTAAATGGTTTAACAATATAATCATCAGCACCGGCATTTAAACACAATATCCTTTTTTCAGAACTATCTTCGCCCGATACAATAATAACCGGTATTTTTCTGAAAAAATCACTCGCCTGTAATTGCCCCAGTAATTCAAGGCCACTAAGCTTAGCTGTATTCAGGTCGGATATGATCAAATCTGGAATATTACCATTTTGTATAGTTACCAATGCATCCATGCCATTTATACATACTTCGGTTTCATACACATTACTTAAAAATTCCTTCAAAATAAGTTGCATGTATAGGTCATCTTCAACTATCAGGATTTTTGTTTGATTACTACCGGCAGATAAACTCATATATGAATTAAAAGGATGTAGCTAAAATAATTAAAATAAGCTAAGTAAGGCTGTTTTTTTAGAAATTAAATATTTAGCAATGATATTGTTACCAGTTTGTTAATTTTTTGAAAGTATTTATTCGACGATTAAACGCAGATATTTAAAAAATGTTTACAATTTAAAGCTAAGATAAAATAATTGATATATTTAAAAAAAACACCCGATTATAACAAATGGATACAAATAAAGATGCCGGCAAACTTTATGATCTCACCTCAATATTTGCTATTACTGAAGATAACCCCGACTTTTTAGCAAAATTAATATTGGTTTTTTCTGATAATATATCAAATGATATATTATTAATAAACGAAGCCGCTAAAGCGGGTAAATGGATAGAAGTTGGGCAACTGGCGCACAAAATGAAGCCATCGTTAAAACATTTTGGCATCACCTCGTTAACTGATGTTATAGCTGATCTTGAACACCGGACCAATACCGACCCGCAGTATCTTAACTCGCTGGTTGCTGAACTAAATAGAGTTTTAAATGAAGTTTTAAGTGGTTTAAAAAGCGAATTTCCCCAAATGTTTAACCAGTAACTACAGGTTGAATATACGTTTTATACGTTTTACAAGGCCTTTTCGTAAGCCGCCATCAATTTGTATGCGGCGGTCTGTTGTCCAAACTATGGCTTTAGGGCTGGTTACACGAAACATTTTTCCAAATCCTTTTTCAGTAAGCTTAAGGGCAAGGTAACCATCTTCATTGCTTCCCGGCGGATGGTTAAAACCATCAACCTGTAAACCCTGCTCGCGCCTGAACGCCGAATTAAAACCGTACACATTTACAGCCTCGGTTTTAAAGTGTTTGTTGTATAGTTTACTCAGATCTGAAAAATATTCGTAAAAAAAATAAGTATACCTGCCTGTGCTGCCTACAGGAATGAAGGAGAACCTACCATAAGTTATAGCAACATCCTCATCATTCGCCAGCGGCTTTATCATTTCCTCTATCCAGTCTTTCGGGTATATGGTATCGGCATCGGCATTTAGAACATATTTACCGGTTGCATGTGCCAGCCCGGCATTGCGGGCGGGTGTGATACCCTGGGTGGTTTCTAATATGCAGGTAACACCGCAGGCCTTTACCAGGTTTTCAGTATTGTCTTTTGAGTTATTGTTTACCACAATTATTTCAACCGAACGCGGTGTGGTATTATTACAAAGCGAAGCAAGGGTTGGTACAATGTTTTCTTCTTCGTTATAGGCCGGCATAACTATCGAAACTTCGGGCTCGCCTTTTAATAAATTATGATAAGCCTTATTAATATCTGCAAATGCATCTTTTGATTTATAGGCACCATTTAGGTAGCTGTTAATGTACTTGGGGATGGCAACCGGTCTCATGAAGCAATTATAACGAATTAATAAGGCTTATTACGTTTTTTTGTGTCGATATGTTATTAAGGGAAAACATCAATACTAATATTTTATCTTTTTTATTATAACAAGCAACCTTTATTTAATTAACCTCGTGATAAGGAAAAAAGATACGATGATATTTGCTTAAGTTTATATTATAAATGGGCGAAGAAGAGCTACATCAACTGATAGGCGGGTGCTTAAAGCAGGATAGAAAAAGCCAGAAATTGCTTTATAAGGCATTTTATGGGTTTTCTATGGGTATATGCCTACGTTACGCCGGCAACCGCGACCAGGCGGCTGAAGTGATGAACCAGGGCTTTTTTAAAGTATTCACCCGTATTGAAAGTTATGATTTTGGTAAGCCATTTAAAGCATGGCTTGGCAAAATAATGATCAATACTTCAATTGATTATTACCGGGCAAATTTAAAAATGGCTTATGCCGAAGACCTGGATAAAGCCGAAAACATGAGCGACGGCGAATTGCCAGACAGGAATTTAAGCTACAATGACCTGTTGGCAATGGTACAGCAATTACCCACAGCGTATCGCACTGTATTCAACCTTTTTGCCATTGAGGGATATTCGCATGAGGAGATTGGCGAAATGCTGAATATTAATCCGGGTACATCAAAATCAAACTTGCATAAGGCGCGCATCAAACTAAAAAAAATGGTGCTTGAGGCTGATGAGTCGGCAAATAACAGGAAAAATTATGGCAACGGGATGGATTACAATTCAATAGTTGCCATAAGTGGAACAGATATTAAAGGAGTCTTTTATAACAATATTAACAGGGGATGAAAACCGAGAAGGACAGAGAGATAGATGATTTATTTAAGCAGGGGCTTGAGCATCCTGGTGCCCATTCCGGCAATATGGATGGGGACTGGGATGCTATGGAGCAAATGCTTGATGAGCGCAAAAGGCGCCCCATGATCATTTATTGGTTACCCATTTTGGGTAGCGTTGCTGCCGTAGTGCTGCTGGTTATAGGCTGGTGGCTGTTAAAACCCGTCGCTACAACCCATAACCCGAAACAACAAAGGGTTGCTGTACAGCAACCTAAAGCAGAACAAGGAAACAAGGGCCAGGAACAACTGCGAACGGCACGTAATAATAAAATTGATACGATAACGCCGCAAAGCAAGCTGGCAGGAACAAACAATACCGACATTGCAAAAAACAATAATGCAATTAAACATGCGCATGGCGGTGTAACCGGCGCTCAAAATTTGCATGGCAATTATGCAGTAACCCAATATGGTAAATTTGTACAAACACAACAAGGCACTAAGCAATATAAAATACAAGGCAGGCAAAATACAGGAGATTTAGTGGCTTATAGCCCGGCTGCTGTTATTGGGAATACACAAATAAGTGATGGACTTATCGGTCCTGCTAATATTTCGCCAAACGATAATTCGAATAAATCGGTTTATATAGTTAACAATAAGAAAAAGCTAACCACTAACCGCTATAAGCCTCAATTTGCTATAACTGTATTAGCATCATCTGATAAAAACGGGGTAAACTCGTTTCAGCAGGCAAAGCCTGGCAATAACGCGGGTATAATGTTTTCGGTTGGCGTGTCTAAACGGTTTACGGTAAGCACCGGAGCTATATACGCGGCAAAACAGTATATGACGGATTTTGCGGGCTACCATACCAACTACCATTTCCAAACCGACCCAACAAGTGTTTTGGCTGATTGTAAGATGTTTGATATACCGTTGAATATAGACTATAAGATATTTAATACTTACCGTAACAAAATATCAATTGGTACAGGCGTATCATCGTATTTAATGCTGCATGAAAGCTACCAGTTTAATTATGCAGGTTATTCTGACGGGCCGACACATTACAATGTGCCTAACCCTAATAAATATTTATTAAGCATAATTAATTTTCAGGCTACTTATGAACGGCAGATCAATTCAAATGTCGGCATAACACTGCAGCCCTATATGAAACTCCCACTTTCTACAGTAGGTGCAAGCCAGGTTCGATTACAATCAACAGGTTTAGCCGTTGGGCTAACCTGGAACTTAAAAACTTCATCAACACCTTAGAAATATGAAATACATAACAATTATTTTACTTGCCTGGTTAACAACATTCCAGGCGGGGCAGAACCTCTATGTTTGTAAAAATGCAAAGATCAATCTCTATTCAAGCGCGCCGATAGAAGATATTAAAGCCGAAACAAACACCGCCGTATCGGTTTATAATGCCTCGACGGGAGAATTAGATTTTAGTGTAACCATCAGCACTTTTAAGTTTCCGAAGGAATTAATGCAGGAGCATTTTAATTCGGACTATATGGAAAGCGACAAATTCCCCAAGGCCACTTTTAAGGGGAAAATACAGGAACAGATAGATATAACGAAAGACGGAAGCTATCCTATAACTGTCGATGGGGACCTTACTGTTCATGGCGTTACTCAAAAAAGAAGTATAAAAGGAAAGGTAGATGTAAAAAGTGGCGCAATTACCATGACATCGCAATTTATGGTAAAATGCGTTGACCACCACATTGATATACCCCGCCTGGTATTCCACAATATTGCCGAAAACATCCAGATGAATGTAACGGCAACTTATATACCTTATAAATAATATCAACCCACAACAAAAACAACCATGAAGAAGTACATCATTCTATTAGCCTTATTTATAACAAGCGTGAGCTTAATGGCACAGGATAAAAAGACAGCGGCAAAAGACGCGAACCCGGCGGATTCACTATTGAATTCCATGAGCCCGGATAATGGCAAGGACCCTGTTAACGATTTTAAAGCCACCCGCCTCATCCTAACGCAAACCACAAAAACCGTTAGCAAAAACACATTAAATTTCATGGTGTTGCACCGCTTTGGCGATTTTGCCGGGAAAAATGGGGGAGGCCAAACTGATTTTGGCCTGGATGCTGTAGCCGATGTTTATATCGGTTTTGAATATGGCATTACTGATAATCTGAATGTCGATTTTGGCAGAAGTACCATAGGTAAACTAATTAGCTTCGACCTGAAATATGCATTGTTGCGCGAAAATAAAGACGGCAGCATACCGGTTTCATTAACTCTTTTTGGCGAAAGCGGCATAAATACTTATGGCAATTACGACGCGTTTAGCTCGCGGCTTTCTTATTTGGCACAGGCGATTATTTCAAGGCAGATAACCCATGTACTCAGTATTCAAGTGTCGCCGGGCTATTCCAGCGATAATACGGCTAATCCGCTTATTACCGGGAATGACAAACAATTCTTTTCATTAGGCGGCGCGGCACATTTAAGGGTGAGCCGGCATATGAGCCTGGTAGCTGATTATGAGCACCCGTTCTCATCATTCCGCACAACCACCAATGGTTTTCATGACGCCGTTGGCGCCGGTATAGAGATAGAAACTGGCGGGCACGTATTTACGCTCAACCTGTCGAACGCAAGAGCTATTGACCCAATAAACAGCTTGAGTAATACACAACAAAGTATCTCAAAAGGGCAGTACCGGATCGGTTTTACTATATCGAGAATATTTGATTTCAACCATAAGAGTACTTATAAATAAGCCGACTATAAAAAACTTCCGAAGTTTTAAAGCTTCGGAAGCTTAATATCTGAGGGTTTATTTTCTGATCAATTTGTACCTCAGGTGAGTTGTCAGGTCTGAGGGTATTACTTCTGCGATTTCAATATCGTATTTGTCTTTATCCATGCCGTCGAACAGCCGCACGCCACTTCCTAAAAACACAGGTGCAATGTGAATAAAGAACTCATCTATAAACCCTGCGTTTAAAAATTGCTGGATAGTATCAGCACCGCCTTGTATCCTGATGTCTTTTCCTTTGGCTGATGTTTTTGCTTTTTCTAAAGCACTTTCTATCCCGTCGTTAATAAAATAAAAAGTTGTTGTTCCTTTTTGAACCCAGGGTTCGCGTTTTTCATGTGTAAGCACATACACATCCGTTTTAAACAGGTTTTCATTCCAATGAACTTCACCTTCTTCAAACATTCGTTTTCCCATAATGTACGCACCGGCCCTTGCTAACGTATCATCAATTAATACGCTGTCGGCACCATATTCTTCACCACATCCATCCACATCCAGATGTTTCCAAAACGCTTTTTGTTTAAACATCCAAGCGTGAATTTTTCCTGAAACGCCGCCCATTGGGTTTTCCGGACTCCTGTTATCGCCGGCGAAAAAGCCGTCAAGTGATATTCCGGAGTCAAATATAATTTTGCTCATATTTTTATTTATTGTTAGGCATTGGTGTAAATTTATTCCAAAACCTCGCATTCATAACCGTTATCGGTTACCAGTTCAATTATTTTATAGGGGCAAATATCCTGTCCCTCAATCCGCAATATGTTGTCGCAATCTTCAAGGTCGATATTCACATCGCTTTGCGGGTAATGCGCAAGCAGTTTTCTTACCAGTACTTTCGACTGGTTGGCTTTTTTAACATTTGTTTTAAAAACTTCAACCATACATTGCTGAATTTCAGGCAAGCGACAATTGCCACGAAACGCCAAACCTGTCGCTTATCCAGGCAAATTTTTTACTAAATGGATAAGCGCCCAATGGCATCATTACCTGTCCGCCTGCCGATAGATTTTCAAATAAACCGTTTATTTCTTCTTCGCTGTCGCAGGTCACAAACAGCGACATAGCCGGTGTAAAGGTGAAGCCATGGCTAACATAGCTGTCAATGCACATAAATTCCTGTCCGTTAATAGTAAAAATGGCTGTTTTTACACTGCCTTCTACACCTGCTTCGTTTATACCATAACGATCGATTTTGATAATTTGCGACAACCTAAATAAAGATGTGTAAAAATTTATTGCTTCTTCGGCCTTGCCTTCAAACATTAAAAATGAACGGATGCTTTGCATAATAATGTTTTATTCTGCTTGGCGAAGTACTAAACTATTTCCATCCGGATCATAAAAAGTAGCGAATTTGCCCCATGGCGTAGGATCGATATCTTTAATGTTTACGCCCTTGGCTTTAAGCTCGGCGTACTCTTTTTCAATATCATCGGTTTTTACAACTAACCCTTGCATGCTGCCAGGCGCCATATTTGCAAACCAGTTAACCAAAGTAATTGATGTTGTTTGGCCGGGCAAACCTAATTGTACCCATGTGCTGCCATCGCCCATAGGCGCTTCTATAATTAGTTCAAAACCTATACTTAAATAAAAATGTTTTGATGCTTCCTGGTCGCTTACCGGAATTGAGACCACTTCAATAAGTTTCATATTTTTTTTAATTAATGGTGATTGATTGCTTGATGTATATATTACCTAACTGATGTATGTGTCGTTTTGTATGGACTATCATAAATGTTGTTGCTTCCAAACGCGTTAAATAACCCATCACTGGCAATTCCATGCCGGTGCAGGTTTTGGTCATGTCACTGGTTTGGTCAAACTGGTTTAACTTGGTTCTTATTGCCTCTAAGTTATATAACAATTCTTCTTTTTTATAATCGATGGCCGGCGGCAGGATAAAATCGGGGGACTTCATTTTAATATCGAAATTTAAAAATATAGATTCTAAAGTGGCCACATTTTGATCGGGCTGCCTGTTTGTATCTTCAACTGGGCCAGATATAAGATCAGCAAATCCTGAATCAGATAAAATGATGTGCTGTGCTACCTGTCCTGGTGTCCAGCTGCCTTCAAACGGGATAACATTTATTTCTTCCTCACTAAAGAGTGAAAGCGTTTTTATCATGTTGGCTAAAACATTATCTACCTCTGTAAAAATAAGTTTGGTATCCATAATTAGCATGAAGTTTAGTTTACGTTTATGTTTCAAAACAAATTTATGAGTTATACTATTAATTTAGCGAGGCAATAAAAGTCAACTATAGGGGGCATTTAAGACAAAATTATTTATGTTTGTTTTCAAACCATTATAACGCCATGATAGAGACGGGATTATTGCTAACTAAACAGCACAGGCTATTAAGCATAGCCGCTATTTTAGATGTTTTTGAAACTGTAAATAAGTTTTATACTTATGATGGGCAACAGGCACCGTTTAATATTACATTGTTGCATTCATCGGAAAGTGATAGAAGAGGGATTGATTCGGTGATGGGTTACCAATCGGAATCTATTGAACAGGCATCGCCCAAAAAACTAATACTGGTACCTGCCTTTAACACTAACGACCATAAACAGGCGATAGTTGATAATTACACCTTTTTGCCATGGATAACGCAACAATACCAGGCAGGAGCAGAGGTGGCTACATTTTGTACAGGCGCATTTTTATTGGGCGCCACGGGTTTGTTAAACGGCAGGTTCGCTACTACACATGTTGATGCCTGCGGCGGATTTGCTTCGGCTTTCCCGGCGGTTAAATTAAAGGCTGATAAAACATTGACTGAGGACGGGCGGCTTTATACCAGTGGGGGCGCTACGTCAACATTTCATTTATTGTTACATATTATACAGCGTTATTGCGGCAGCGACATAGCCATACGCACTGCCAAGTTTTTCGCTATTGATATGGACAGGGATAACCAATCGTATTTCAGTACTTTTAAGCCCTCACACGATCATAGTGATGTGCTGGTAGCATCAGCACAACAAAAAATTGAAAGCAGTTATAGCGATGCTGGCGGTACTATTGAGGAAATAATTAAAGATATACCCGCCAGCCGCCGCAATATTGTGCGCAGGTTTAAACAGGTTACCGGTTTAACGCCTATTGAATACCTGCAGCAAACGCGAATTGAAGCCGCCAAGAAACTACTGGAGCAAACTGATAAACAGATGACCGAGGTTATTTATAATTCGGGTTATAGTGATCCTAAAGCATTCAGGAAGATATTTCGTAAGGCAGTAGGAATGACACCTACGGAGTACAGGGATAAATTCCAGGTGAATTAACAAATAACTTGAGGTAGTTGTCCAATAATAAAATACACAGTCGTCATTGTAGTATAAAACTTTAAAAATTAAAACCATGAATGAATTTAGTTTGATCTTCAGAAGCGCGCAAGACCCGGATGTTCAATTTTCACCGGAAGAAATGCAAGGTGTTTTAAAGCAATGGCATGACTGGATGGGCGGTATTGCTGCTGCCGGACGGTTGGCTAATCCCGGCAACCGCTTAGGCTTTGATGCCGCTGTGGTAAGGGACAATGTAGTAACCGATGGCCCTTATGCCGAAATTAAGGAAATGATAAGCGGTTACATCCTTGTAAAAGGCGATGACATTAATTGCGCCATTGAAATGGCCAAAGGCTGCCCGGTATTAAAAATTGGTGGCAGCGTTGAGGTAAGAAGCATTATACCCATGAGTATGGAGCTGAATTAATGCTTTGCCGGGTATTGAAAATCAAAAGCCTCTTAGTAAATTAAGGGGCTTTTACATTTTATGCAAAAGGACAAAGAACTTATACCACATTTATTTCGAACCGAATACAGCAAAATTACGACTGTACTGGCGCGGCTGTTTGGGTTTGAGCATATGGAGATCGCCGAAGATATTGTAAGCGATGCCTTTATGATAGCCGCTGAAACATGGGGACAGAAAGGTTTGCCCGATAACCCGGTGGCATGGCTGTACACCGTATCGAAAAATAAAGCCAAGGATTATTTAAGACGTAACCAGCTATTTTCGGAGAAGATAGTATCGGTAGTTCAGAATAATACGCCGGGATCATACGAAATAGAGATAGACCTGTCGGGTAAAAACATTAATGACAGCCAGTTGCAAATGATGTTTGCTATTTGTCATCCGGTTATCAGCGTTGAGGCACAAATAGGGCTATCATTGCGCATTTTATGCGGTTTTGGGATAGAAGAAATTGCCGACGCTTTTTTAACCAATAAGGAAACCATTAACAAACGGCTGTTCAGAGCGAAGGAGAAATTAAGGGACGCTAAGGTAAAAATTGAATTGCCCGGAAAAGAGGGCATTAGCAACAGGTTATCAGTAGTTTTAACCACGTTGTATTTACTATTTAATGAGGGTTATTATTCGCTGTCGAAAAATATAATCCTTAGAAAGGGTTTGTGTGTAGAGGCCATGCGCTTAACCTACCTACTTACAGAAAATGAATTGACCAACCGCCCCGAAGTAAACGCATTACTGTCTTTAATGTGCTTCCATTCCTCGCGGTTTGAAGCAAGGACCAGCAGGGGTGGCGAACCTGTTTTATATGAAGAACAGGATACCACATTATGGGACCGGGAACTGATATTGCGCGGGCAACATTATTTAAACCTGGCATCTACCGGGAATAACATATCGAAATACCATTTTGAAGCGGCGATTGCTTATTGGCATACTATAAAAAAGGATACCAGCAAAAAATGGGATAACGTTTTACAGTTGTATAACCAACTACTTATGATCGAATATTCGCCCGCAGCGGCATTAAACCGCACTTATGCCTATGCAAAGGTTTATGGAAAAGAAGCGGCTATAACCGAAGCTGAAAAACTGAACCTTTCGCCTAATTATTTATACTACTGCCTGTTAGGTTATTTGTATACCAGTGTTGATAATAACATAGCATTAACTAATTTTGAAACGGCCCTGAAACTAGCGAAGACACCGACAGATAAAACACAAATTAAGCAATATATCAGAGAATTAAATGATCAATCTTCATGACATGAAACTAAAATTTATATAAACAATATTTTAACTTTTTCATTCTTTATTTATCCGAAGCATTCCAAAAGTAAATATGCCGTTACCTGTTACCTGCCTTAAAGTTTTTGTTATCACAGTGCTTTTTACAGTAACATGCATGTGCGATACTTATGCGCAATCCATTTATCGATCAACAACTCATGCAAAAATTCCCGACACCTCGGTAGTTAGGAAAAGATTTGGTCGGGCTGCCCTGGAGTTTGGGCTCGCCGAAGTAACCCCATGGTCGTACGATCATTTTATTGCTCATAAAGATTACGCTGATCTCACCTGGAAATCGACTGCCTATAACCTTAATCCGGGGCACGCCCAGTTTGATAATGATCCTTTCACCACTAACCAGTTTGGGCACCCATATCATGGGAATTTGTTTTATAGCTCGTTTCGCACTAATGGTTATACGTTTTGGCAGTCGGTGCCTGTGGCATTCGCCGGTAGTTACTTTTGGGAAACCTTTGCCGAGAACCAGGCACCCGCGCCAAATGATTTTATAAATACCAGTTTTGGGGGGATTGTATTGGGGGAGATGACGTACCGTCTATCTAACAAAATTGTAAATAACCGGACAACAGGTACGCACCGCCAAATAAGCGAGGTAATAGCTTTACTGGTAAGCCCTACAAATGGGTTAAACCGTATTATTGATGGCAAATGGGGTAAAGTTTATGGCAATCCATCATTGCACGATTCATCAAAAGTAAGCGCACAGTTCTACTTTGGCTTTCGCCAATATAATATTACAAGTAACAACCCTTTTCATAATACTATAAAGGGATGGTATGGCCATGCAAGGTTATTGTATGGCGAACCCGACCAGGACTATAAAACGCCCTTCAGCAACTTTGTGGTAAACGTTGAGGTGGGTAAAGACGACAGTTCGGCGATGAATGTAGTGAGTGTTTATGGTTCATTGGTGGGCTGGGATTTTAGCTGGGAAGGGAAAGCACAGCAATTGCTGGTAATATCTGCAAACTATGATTATATACATAATGAAGATTTCTTTTATGGGGGGCAAAGTGTGCGTGCAAACTTGATATCGAGGTATGACCTCACAAAAAAAGCCACCATTAATACTGTTTTTGGTGCAGGGCCGGTTTTATTAGCAGCCGTACCTGACCCGTATTTATTCCACGGGCGAAATTATGATTACGGATCCGGGCTAGGGGTTAATGCCAGTGGTACACTTACACTTTTTAACAAGCTGACTTATACTTTGAGTTATCGTGGGGGATGGACAGAGACCATTAACGGCAATAGATCATATTATTTTTTACACACAGCTTACAGCGAGCTTACTTATATGTTTGTGAAGCATTTTTCTGTATGCGCCGAATTGGGTTATTACGCATTGCAGGGCAGTTACTATAAGATACATCCCGACCGGGACGAACATTACCCATACTTTAAAACCGCTTTACGATATAACGTTGATTTTTAATGTGGTTGAAAGCCCGCCAACACGGGTTGGGTAACCGGCCAAAGGCCGTTAAACTGGTTGAAGATATTTATTTGTTGTGGTTGCTTTGGCAATTATCGAATATTCGTATTGGGCTTTATGGGGTGAAATTTAATTAAAATAGCGCTTTAATTTACCGCCGCATCAACCAGTTTTTTCAATTCTAAATATCGCTCATCGCGGCCTTTATTGTTGATGTAGAAGGCCATTAAAAAGCCTGCGTATTTTTTGTCGTTATCAACCCAGGGGATACTGCCGAACAAACCGGGGCTGCTTATAAAATCTTTAGCTAATATCCATTCGCCATATCCATAACCGAAGCCATTTACCTTGGCAGGAGTATAGGCAATCTTTACATCGGGGGTTAAGCGGTTTACCTGCATTTCGGCAATGCTTTTTTCGCTTAAGATGCGCTTACCATTAAAAATGCCTTTATTGAGTATCATCACCAAAAAATTAATATAATCTTTGGGTGTACTGATAGCCCCTCCCGCCGGTAAGGGTACTTTTGAAATGCCGAAATCGGTGTGCGCCATGTTCAATGGCTTGGCAATGTGTTCTGCAAACAGGTGCCTGAAATCGTCGCCGCTTATTTTTTCAATAACAGCGGCCCCTATCTGCAAGCCGACATTACTGTAATGAAAAACCTTGCCAGGTTCGCCTTCCATTGGCATGTCGGCTATTTTAGCAATGGCGCCATCCATAGTGTTTATATCCTTCATATCACGCATTTCTTCCCGTAATTCGGGCGATTTTATAGCGGTTAAGTGCGATAAACAATCAGAAATAGTGATATTGCCTTTACCATGCAGGGTTAATATTGGAAGAAATTTACCCACAGTGTCGGTTAGTTTCAATTTGCCTTCATCAACAAACGTCATAACCAAAGCCGCACTTAACCATTTGCTGCAACTGGCTATGGCTTGCCGGGTATCGAGGGTATATTCATCCAAATCGGCTGGCTCGCCTTCTTTTTTGGCGGCATAACGGTCGAGCATTTTCTGGCGCATGTTCATTTTTTTCTCGTCATGCGAGTATATGATGTGGCCATCCTTATATATCACCAAAATATCACGTCCTCCCATTGCCGAAGCGTTATCGGCCAGCCAACTGTCTATATGTTTAAAATTACCCTGCGCGTTAGTATTTAGACAAATAAATAAAATTATTGCTAATAGTAATGTAGTAATTTTTATTCTCATAATGTGAGGATTATCAGGTTATAAATTGGATAAATTGGTTGTCGTGATAATTCATACAGACTAAATTGATATGTAATGGTTTAAATAACGGTGTTTGGTAAGTAATGTTAAAGTAAAGATGAAAGGAGTATTTTAGTTCACAAATCCTAACACTTGCTATGAAACTGCGGTTAATAGTGGTATTATTGTTATACCGATTTTAAAAATGTTATAACCCCGAAAAACACTCGCCATTTGCAAATAAGCCACTTTTTAGGTATCTAATTATTACTGACTTTTAGGCATTTACAATAATAAGATATTATTTTTTTTAAACCTTTTATCATCTGCGATGTTCATACTATTATAAAAAAAATAAACATCTATTATGAAAAAGATAATTAACAGTATATTATTAGTTGCAGGCCTTGCTGTTGCAGTGCCCGCTGCTACTTATGCCCAGGTTAGCGTGGGTATTGCGATAAGGGCCAATATAGCCCCACCCGAAATACCCGTTTATGAACAACCTGAATGTCCCGGCGACGGCTATTTGTGGACCCCAGGTTACTGGGCATATGACAATGGCTATTATTGGGTGCCCGGCGCATGGGTTGAACCACCTGAAATTGGCGTATTGTGGACCCCACCGTATTGGGGTTTTGAAGGTGGCTTCTACGGCTTCCATGCCGGCTACTGGGGGCCGCACGTTGGTTTTTACGGTGGTATAAATTATGGCTTTGGATACGGAGGTATGGGTTATTATGGTGGTATGTGGTCGGGCCGCAGGTTCAGATATAACACTGCGGTAAACCGTATAAACGTAAGAATTGTACATAATACTTATGTAAATAATAATTTCTATCGCAATAATAACCGTTTTGGCTTTAATGGCCGTGGCGGCTCTATGGCAAGGCCTACACGTGAGGAGCAAATTGCAGCACGCGACCGCCACTTTAATGCCACAAGAAACCAGTTAAACTTACGGCAAAGTGCCAGTCGCAACAAAGCGCAGTATGCCAGAATTAACCATGGCAGGCCGGCTGTAGCATCAATGAGAAGGGCCACAGACAGGTTAGCAGCGCAAACACGGATAGCTAATAGGGCAACCAATAGGGCAGTAAGGCAAACCAGGGTTGCGAAAAACCAGCAGCGTGCCGCTACCCGCCAAACTAACCAGGCGATAAGGCAACAACGTACAGCTACGCGCCAAACCAACCAAGCTGTAAGGCAACAACGCATAGCCGCACGCCAAACCAACCAGGCAGCAGCAAGGCAGCAACGTGCTGCTACTGTACAAAGGCAAAGGGCCACAAACCAAGCCGCCGTTCGTGCCCAAAGGCAACAACAACGTAATGCCAACCAAAGCTTGCGAGCCGAAAATCAGGCAAGGGCGGCAAACCGTCAGGCTAACCAGGCTGCAAGGCAACAACGCCAGCAACAGCAACAACGCCAACAGCAACAACGCCAGCAACAGCAACGCCAGCAAGGCGGCGGCAGGCCAAACGGCGGAAGATAATTTTTCTTAAATATTAACAATACAAAGCCCCGGCAATATTTTTGCCGGGGCTTTGTGTTAATGGTTAACAACTAAGCCAATTGTATTACTGCATATAATGCGGTTGCTGATATAGCTATCCACAAGATAATGCCTTGCAATAATGGTTTAAAACCTACCGATACTAAAACTTTACGTGATAATCCGGCACCTATTAAAAATAGTGTTAATGTTAAACCTGCTTTGGCAGCAATAGTGATATAAGGGCCAAGCTTGGTTACCGTTGGAATATATGTATTTGCTGTCATAGCCAAAATAAACATGCCGATAAAATAGGGGACAGTTATTTTTTTAGCCCCACTTTTAAAAGCAAAAGCCGAAGCGATTGAAACCGGGATGATCCACAAAGCCCTTGCAAGTTTTACAGTTGTGGCTACCTCAAGTGCGTGTGGGCCGTATTTGCTGGCGGCACCTACTACCGAACTGGTATCATGTATTGCCAATGCGCACCATAAGCCAAACTGCGTTTGCGATAGGTTAAAGTGATGTCCGATAAATGGGAATATGAACAACGCTATTGAGTTTAGTATAAACACGCAGCCCAATGCAACTGATATTTGCTTTTCTTCAGCTTTAATTACGGGTGAAATGGCAGCGATAGCGCTCCCACCGCAAATAGCTGTACCTGCCGAAATGAGGTGTGATGTTTTCCGTTCAATATTAAGCCATCTGCCCAAAAAATAACCGAAAATCAGCGTGCAGCTTATGGAAGCTATAGTAAAAAATATACCTTGTTTACCCGCCTGTAGTGCGCTATGCACATTCATGCCGAAACCTAAGCCAACAACCGATACCTGCAATAGTATTTGTGTGGCTTTGTGATTAAGCTGCAAATACGGATGACCCGTAAATTGTGCTATTGCCAGCCCCATTAACAAAGCGATAGCCGGGCTTATGAAAGGAGTAAGACATAGCACAACACCAAGAATAAATATAAATTTTCGGGTAGTATGCTTTATGGTTAGCGGTAAGCGGTGATGGGCTTTTATTGTACGTTCAGCGTGCATGATATTATTGTATTTATTTGATTCAAAGGTGAGGTAAATACAAAGTGCTTTTTCATTATAAATCATAACTATCAATAACAATATGTTATGGATAGGTTAATGCATCACTAAGGTTATATTTTTAAAAACAGCATTGAAATTAGGCTGTTGTTATATAATATGAAGATGTTGGTTGCTACGTATTAAAAAACTAAATGTGATGATAAAGACTAAAGTAAATAAGGGCAAGAATAATTCATCGGCTCAAAGCGGGATGAAGCGCCCCGAACGGCAGGAAAACATAAAGGATAGCGATAATAGCGCAGCCACTATAAAAGATTCTTCGAACAAAGGAAAAGGGCCCTCGGGTGAAAACTTATAAAATACAATTATGAAAAACATGAAATTAATACTAGTTGCAATTGCAATAGCCGGTCTTTTTTACAGTTGCAGGGGCGACCACGGAGTATCGCATGGCAAGGACACGGAGAAAAGCATGTATGGCAGTATAGCGAGGGATACCAGTAAAGGGGATAGTACAGGTGCTGATACAGCATCCATGGATAATAGCGGATCAGGCGGTACAAAAATACCGAAACCCGATACTCCTAAAAAGAAGTAGGTAAATTTAAAATCTATGGCTGCAAAGGTAAAAACAGGTAAAAAATGGTCGGCAAAAGTGACGGAGAACAGTGATGCACTCGACCTGGAAAAAGATATTTTCAAATCAAAAGATCCGGATAAGATAGCCGCATCGCTTAAACATTCCGCTGATGAAAGCCATAAGCGTAAGGCGTCGCCGTTTCAAAGCGCGATGTCGATGCTGAATTTTTATGAAAACCGTGCAGGGAAAAACCTATCCAAATCGCAAAAGGCACCATTGGAAAAGGCAAAAAATGAGCTGCGGAAATTATATGGGCGGAAAGAAAAATAGAGTGGTCGACATTTAACTGATCTTATAATTCCGTGCATAACGGATAAATAATTCAGCTAATGACGATGGCTGGCCATGCGGCAGAATGAAATGGAACTGCCGTTCAATATTCAAGCCCTTAACATCAATTATGCGGCATTCGTTGTTCTTTAACTCCTTTAAAACAGAATAGACCGATAAAAACGCCAGGCAATTACTGTGTAGCAGGTATGACTTTATACTTTCGCTTCCGCTTATCTGCATCTCTACCTGCAAGTCGGACAATTTAATATTATGCTGTTTTAAGGCATGGGCTATAACCTCGCGGGTACCTGAGCCAGGCTCGCGGAGCAATAGCGGGTAGCTTTTTAGTTCTTCGGGCTTAATGGTATCTTTTTTTATAGCGGTGTTGGCTGTGGCACTGACTAATACCAGCTCATCCTGCAAAAATGCTTCGTATCTTATTTGCGGATGGTGGACAATGCCTTCAACAATACCTATTTCGATAGAATGACCGAGCAGGGCCTGTTCAATGTCTTCGGTGTTGCCGGTTGCTAAAAGTATTTGTATATCCTTAAATTTCTTGTGGAACTGCGCCAGAAGCGGAGGCAAAACATACTGGGCTACCGTATTACTGGCGCCTATATGCAATATGCCGCTGTGCGTGTTAACCAGCATATTCATATCATATTCCAGTTCGCGGTAAGTATCCAATAATTGTATGGTGTAGGTTAACAATGTTTCGCCGGCAGGGGTTAGGCTCATTTTTTTATTGCCGCTACGCTCAAAGAGCGTTGTTTTATATTCACTTTCCAATTCTTTAATATGCCGGGTTACAGCGGGTTGGGTAATGAATAGTTCTGCAGCAGCCCTGGTAAAACTAAGTCGCTGGGCTACTGTATAAAAAACTTTTAAGCGGAAATCAAGCATACTATCAATGAGCATTTGAGCGCAAAGGTAATTATAACTTTTTGTTATTAATAGCTTGTTTTATGCAGGATATTCTTATTGATATTATTTTTTACAAATGATATGCCTTTTTTGTATGATTTTATTGCTTTAGTAACAATATTATAGATAATACCTTACTAATAAACTGTTAACAATATTGTTACCTTAAGCAACAGCTATTTTTCATCATTTTTGCAAACACATATTAGCCGCTTACGTAAATACAAACACCACGCGGGTAAGCATTTAATTATGAAATATAATTTATCGTGTTTTAAAACAGCTAATAACATTATTATAATGCGTGTAACACGCATTTGCTTGTTAATCACTTGTTTATTATGTGTGTGGGCTTTTACTAATGCACAAACACCCGATACAAGTAAATTACTTGTGCCCATTGTTAAGGATAGCACCAACACATATCTTACCCTTAAACAGTGTATTGACTATGCCATGGAACATCAGCCTGGTGTAAATAGGGCGCTGATAAATGTGGATATTGCAAAAACTACCAATGCCATTAACTTATCGGGCTGGTTGCCACAGATCAATGCCAATGGCGACCTGATCCATTATATACAGCAAAATAATGGTTCAAGCGTTGTTACAGATGGTTCTACTACCGGTAGTACAACGGGCAGTGCCACAAGTACATCGCATAGTTCGTATGTAAATACTTTTGTTCCGCAATTATCTGTCTCACAGGCTATATTTAGCCCGAGCCTTTTGTTTGCTGCAAAAAGTGCACCGCTGTATGTGAAACAGGCACAACAGGTTACCGATAGCGCCAAAATATATTTGATATCAGCTGTTAGCAAGTCGTTTTATAATGTGTTGCTTACACTTGAGCAGATAAATGTATTGAAGGAAGATACCGCGCGACTCGGCCGTAATGTACGTGATACCTATCACCAGTATGTTGGCGGTATTGTGGATGAAACAGATTATGAAGAAGCAACTATCACTCTTAATAACTCCTCAGCACAACTAAAACAGGCTACCGAAAATATTACCCCTCAATATGCCGCATTGAAACAGTTAATGGGCTATCCGCCTGAAAAACAATTTAACGTAAATTTTGATACGCTGCAAATGATGCAAGACATCCACATGGATACCACGCAGCAACTGCAGTATGAAAAACGTATCGAGTTCCAACAATTAAATACACAAAAGGCGCTGCAAAACCAGTTGGTTGAATATTACAGGGCATCGTTTTTACCAACGGTATCGGCGTTTTATAATTACAATCTTGATTTTGAAAATAATAAGTTTTCAGACCTGTTTAATAACTCTTATCCCAGCCAGTTGATAGGCTTGTCGGTTAGCGTACCCATTTTTACAGGGTTTTACAGGATTAATAATCTGAAAAAAGCCAGACTACAGGAAAAGCTGCTGGACTGGGATGCCGTTGATTTGAAATCGCAAATCAATGTAGAATATACATCGGCACTGGCTAATTACAAAAGCAACCTGTACAACCTGCAACTGCTGCAAAAGAATGTGGCTATGGCAAAGCGTGTTTATTTTGTGGTAACCCTGCAATATAAACAGGGCATTGTGGCATATTTAAATGTAATTACAGCCGAATCGAATTTAATATCATCAGAAATAAGTTACCTGAACGCTTTGTTTACGGTGTTGTCTAACAAGATCGACCTTGAAAAAGCTATGGGAAATATCACCTATTAACGTATAAATACCGCCTAATGAATAAGGGAATTTTAAATATTGTTTTTTTAAGCTTTCTGGCACTTAGTGCCTGCGATAAAAAGCAAGCGCCGGTTGACAATGAGATACCTGTAAACCTGATGAGGGTAAAAACTAAAGTAGTTAAATATTACGATAAATATCCCTCAACAACTAACGCGTTAAGCCAGGTTAACCTGCTTCCGCAGGTACAGGGCGCAGTTACCAAAATATACTTTACCGAAGGCAGCCATGTAAAAAAAGGACAAAAACTGTACGAAATAGATACCCGTATTTATAACGATAATTACAATGCGGCGGTAGCCAACCTTAAGGTTACACAAGGCACACTGGTTCAAGCACAACAAGATGCTGACCGTTATGCCTACTTGAATAAGTATAATGCAGTAGCCAAGCAATTGTATGATCATGCGATGATTGCTTTGGACAACGCCAAAAATCAGGTAAAAGCATCTGAACAAGCCGTTAAAACCGCGAAAACTAATCTGAATTACGCTGTTATTACCGCACCTTTTGATGGAACCATTGGTTTTAGTATGGTTAAATTGGGAGATGTGGTAACGCCTGGTACTACTGTTTTAAATACGGTATCTACCGATAACCCAATGGCGGTTGACTTCATTATCAACGAAAAGCAACTGCCAAAATTTGAAAAAATACAGGATAATAAAAAACCTATTGATTCCCTGTTCACCATATTACTGCCGGATAATACAGTATATCCTGAACTTGGGAAGATCTCGATCATTGACCGTGCAGTTGACCCGCAGACAGGATCGATCAAAGTGAGGCTGGTATTTCCTAACCCTAAAGGCTATTTAAGAGTGGGTATGAGCACCATAGTGCGTGTGCATAACCAGGATGTTAAACCGCAAATTGTGGTGCCGAATAAAGCTGTTGTTGAGCAAATGGGCGAATATTTTATATACGTAGCCAAAGACAGTTTGGTAAATGACCCGAAAGCGGGCGCTGATTCGGCTAAAAAGAAGAAAAAAATATTAATGGCCGAGCAGAAGAAGATACAGGTTGGACAGGTTGTAGGGCCCAATATTGTAATAAAAAGCGGTATTGATACAACCGACCGTGTAATTGTTGATGGCATACAAACCCTGCACGACGGCTCGAAAATAACCACAGCTAACAAGGTTGGCCCATCTGGCGGCAAGCACGGGAAATAATAAGTTAAGGAAGCTGCTAATCATCTATACTGAATATATTATAATATATGATCGCTAATACTTTTATAAAGAGGCCGGTAACTGCAATAGTTATATCAATTGTATTAGTGATAACCGGTATTGTAAGCATATTGGTATTACCGATTGACCAATACCCCGATATTACGCCGCCTGTTGTGCAGGTTAACGGTCAATTTACAGGTGCCGATGCCCAAACTGTGGAACAAACCGTAGCCACACCCATTGAAGAACAGGTAAACGGTACACCGGGAATGGAATACATGCAAAGCAACAGCACGAACAACGGGCTGATGCAAATGAATGTAACCTTCCAGATAGGGACTGATATTGATGTTGCCGCTTTGGATGTACAAAACCGTGTGAGTATCGCAACACCTTTGTTACCTGCCGTAGTAAGCCGCTTAGGACTGACGGTACGTGCTGTAAACCCAAGTATGCTGATGATGGTGGCCATTTATGCGCCGAAAGGATCGCACAATATTACATTTCTTGATAACTATACCAACATATTTATACAGGATGCCCTGTTGCGTGTACCGGGTGTAGGCAGCATAAACAAGTTTACCGATGACTTTAGCATGCGCATATGGATGGACCCGGAAAAAATGGCATCCTACAGTTTAACGCCTACCGATGTTATTAATGCGCTGAATGCCCAAAACGTGCAAGTGGCGGCTGGCACCGCAGGTGTTCCGCCGCAGGCACCGAGCCAAACTTATGAGCTGGGTATTTTGGTTAACGGGCGTTTGAGCAAGGTTTCGGATTTTCAGAAGATCATAGTAAAAACTATTCCTGCTACCGGCGAATTGGTTTATTTAAAAGACGTTGCCAGGGTAGAGCTGGGTAAATTCACGTTTTCGAGTAATTCTTTTGTTGATGGCAAAAGGGCATCATATCTGCAAATTTACCAGGCGCCGGGCAGCAACGCGCTGCAAACCGCGAATGGTGTTTATGCTGAACTTGCCAAGCTAAAACAATCATTCCCTGCGGATGTGGCTTATAGTGTTCCATTTGAATCGGTTACTGTGGTAAAAGTATCAATGGAAGATGTGGTAGGTACACTACTGAAAACGCTGGGATTAGTGGGTATGGTGGTATTTGTATTCTTGCAAAACTGGCGATCAACGCTTATACCTATTTTGGCTATACCAGTATCCATATTTGGTACGTTCTGTTTTTTTATCCCTTTAGGGTTTACTATAAATACTTTAACCATGTTTGGCTTTGTGCTGGCAATTGGTATTGTGGTGGATGACGCCATTATCGTCGTCGAAGCGGTGCAGCATTATATCGATCATGATAAAATGTCGGCTAAGGAAGCCACTTATCAAGCAATGAAGGATATATCAGCTCCGGTTGTTGCTATTGCGTTGATATTGGCGGCGGTTTTCGTTCCGGTAGGTTTTATACCGGGTATAGTAGGGCGGTTGTACCAGCAGTTTGCCATCACCATCGCTATATCGGTGATCATATCGGCTTTTATAGCCTTATCATTAACTCCCTCGCTTTGTACCCTGCTGCTCAAACCTACCGATGAAAGTAAAAAGCATACAGGCATCACCGGCTTGTTTACCAAATTTAATGATTGGTTTGACCGTGTGACCCAGAAATATACCAATGGTGTTAAAAAGAGCATTGAGAACTCGAAATACATTATCATTTTGCTGGTTTGCGTATGTATAGGAGCGTATTTTATGTTCCAATCGAAATCATCGGGCTTTATACCATCCGAAGATGATGGAAACCTGTACGTAACTTATCAGTTACCACCTGCATCATCAACAGTAGCTGCGGTTGATGTGATGCAAAAACTGATGAAAGTAGTGGCATCAACGCCGGGCGTGGCGCATTATGCGGCTTTATCAGGGCTTAATGTGGTAACCAATGCCAGCAACTCAAATAACGGTACTATATATTGCCAGTTGGCCCCATGGGATGAACGCGGCGAATCAAGCGAACAGGTGCCGGGCATAATCGGCGTAATGCAAAAGCGCATAGCCGATGCTGGTATAAAGAACGCAGATGTACAGGTGATACAGCCATCGCCGTTACCCGGGGTAGGCTCAACTGTTGGTTTTAGCATGCAGATCGAACAGCGCAATACCAACGATAACTTGCAGGAATTTGAAACAGTGGTTAATAAATTCGTTGCCGATGCTAATCACGATCCGTCAATAAGTAAAACATTTACCTATTACACGGCTCATACGCCAAACTTTAACCTTACTGTCGACAGAGAAAAATGCGAGAAACTGGGTGTAAATATTGCAGATGTATTCACTACCATACAAGCATACATGGGCAGCTTGTATATAAATGATTTTACTACCTATAGCCGTACTTTTCACGTTGTAGTACAGGCTGATACGGCATACCGTACTTTAATAACTGATATTGACAAATATTATGTGCGTAACCAGGCCGGTACAATGGTGCCACTGGGTACACTGGTAAGTTATTCACCAACTGTTGCCGCGCCGCTTATTTCGCATTTTAACATTTTCCGTTCTGCCGAAATAGATGGCTCAAATGCCAACGGGCACAGCAGTAACGAAGCTTTGGCGGCCCTGCAAAAACTGGCCGCGAAGGATTTGCCTGAAGGTTATACCTATGAATTTTCGGGTCTGAGCTATGAGGAGATAAAAGCCGGGTCGACTACTGTTTATATCTTTCTGTTCTCCATCACATTTGTATTCTTGTTTTTGGCAGCATTGTATGAAAGCTGGTCGGTGCCTTTTTCTGTATTACTGGCTGTGCCGATAGGGGCCTTTGGTGCAATATTGGCTTTGGTACTGGTGCCGAGCCTTACTGATAATGTTTACGCGCAAATAGGTTTAATAACACTGATAGGTTTGGCGGCGAAGAACGCCATATTAATTGTAGAATTTGCCAAAGTTAGGGTGGATTTAGGCGAAGACCTGATACAATCAACCCTTGACGCGGTTAGTTTGCGTTTGCGGCCCATTATCATGACCTCGCTGGCCTTTATATTGGGCGTGTTACCATTGGTTTTGGCTACCGGCGCAGGCGCGGTAGCCAGGCGTACAATAGGTTATACGGTATTAGGTGGAATGCTTGCAGCCTCGACCATAGCGATATTTGTGGTGCCGGTGTTGTTTGTACTAATAACAAAATTATCATACGGAAAGAAACAATTGGAATACCTGAAGGAACACCGCGACCAATTGCGGGAGAAGGCCCAAAAGGTTGAAGCACAAAATATCGACCCTGAATTAGAATTTGAGATACAAAAATCGCGCGAACTGAATAATCCCGGGCAGGCATGATAGCGAATACATTTATTAAAAGACCGGTAACTGCAATAGTTATTTCGCTGGTATTAATAATTGCCGGGTTGATCTGCCTTAATAACCTTGCAGTTGATCAATACCCCGATATATCGCCGCCAAGCGTATCTGTATCAGCTAACTATACCGGCGCCGATGCCGAAACAGTTGAACAAACCGTTGCTACGCCTATTGAGGAACAGGTAAACGGTACGCCGGGCATGGAGTACATGCAGAGTACCAGTACAGCAAGCGGCGGGGTAAATGTAAGGGTAACTTTTAATGTGGGCACTAACGTTCATATCGCGGCGCTTAACGTACAAAACCGGGTAGGTATAGCCGGGCCGGCGTTGCCCGCCGTTGTTAGTAAGCTGGGGGTTAACATACGCGCCAGTAACCCCGACCAACTTTTGCTAATAGCTATTTATTCGCCGAAAGGAACGCATAACATCACCTTTATTGATAATTACACCAGTAACTTTATAAATGATGCCATATTGCGTGTGCCGGGCGTAGGCGATGTGAGCGTACGTGCCGATCAGTTCAGCATGCGTATATGGATGAACCCCGATAAAATGGCATCGTATGGCTTAACGCCGGCCGATGTTACTGCGGCACTGAACGCGCAAAACGTATATGTGGCAGCAGGGTCGGTAGGGTCACCGCCACAACCATCAACCCAGGCATTTGAAACAGGTATACTGGTTAAAGGTATGCTGAGCAAAGCATCGGACTATGAAAAAATTATTGTAAAAACTAATCCGGCAACAGGGCAAATGGTGTACCTGAAAGATATTGCCAGGGTTGAACTAGGTAAATTCACTTTCTCAAGTAATTCATTTGTCGACGGGCACCGCGCCTCGTTATTACAAGTATACCAATCGCCGGGAGCCAACGCATTGCAAACAGCTGATAACATCTACAAAGAGCTGGCGATACTGAAAAAATCGTTCCCCGCAGATATTGATTATACTATTCCTTATGAAACGGTAACTATAATTAAAGTTTCAATGCAGGAGGTTTTAGGTACCTTATTAAAGGCATTGGGTTTAGTTGCCCTGGTGGTATTCCTGTTCCTGCAAAACTGGCGTTCAACACTTATACCTATTGTAGCTATACCTGTATCTATTTTGGGCACGTTCGTGTTTTTTATACCACTTGGGTTTACTATAAATACCTTAACCATGTTTGGCTTTGTGCTGGCCATTGGTATTGTGGTTGATGATGCTATTATAGTGGTGGAGGCAGTGCAGCATTATATTGACGAGCAGCATATGTCGCCCAAAGAAGCTACCTACCATGCCATGAAGGAAATTTCGGCACCGGTAATAGCCATTGCTTTAATTTTGGCTTCGGTATTTGTCCCGGTAGGTTTTATACCGGGTATAGTAGGCCGTTTATACCAGCAATTTGCCATTACTATCGCTATATCGGTGATTATTTCGGCATTTGTTGCGCTATCATTAACGCCGGCATTGTGTACGTTACTACTAAGGCCATCACACCACGAAAAAGCCACCTGGTTTGACAGGTTTTTCAATTGGTTCAATAATCTGTTTGATAAGGTTACCATAAAATATGCAAATGGGGTAAGGCATTGTATTAAGTACGCCCGTTATGTAGTAATTATATTGTTGTGCATTTGTGTAGGCACTTACCTGTTGTTTAAAATTAAACCATCAGGCTTTGTACCTTCAGAAGATGGCGGTAGGCTTTTTATAACCTACCAGTTGCCCGATGCATCATCAACATCGCAATCAGTGGCTGTTATGGAAAAGCTGATGAAGATAGTAAGCTCAACCAAAGGTATTTTACATTATGCGGCCGGTTCGGGTTTTAATATATTAAGTGGTGGTGCAAGCTCAAACAGCGGGTCGATGTTTATTATGCTTCAGCCATGGGATGACCGTACAACCCCGGAAACTTCCATATCTGGGTTAACCCAGGTACTTAAAACGCGGTTTGCAAAGGCCGGAATAAAGAATGCCAGTGTTGTAGTTATCCAGCCACCACCAATACGCGGTATAGGTTTGGCGGCTGGCTTTAGTATGCAGATAGAGCAGGGGAACTCAACGGATGATGTACATGCTTTTGAGAAAGCGATACACAAGTTTGTTTCCGTGGCCCAAAAGATCCCGGCCTCATCAACGGCCTTCAGCTATTTCTCGGCACATACCCCAAGCTATGAGCTTTCGGTCGACAGGGAAAAATGCGAAAAGCTGGGCATAAATATTTCAGATGTTTTTTCGACTATGCAAGCATACATGGGGAGCCTGTTTGTAAATAACTTTACTTTATATCACCGCACCTACCATGTTGTTATACAGGCTGATACTGCTTACCGGGCATTGGTATCAAACATGGATAAATATTATGTGCGCAACCAAAAAGGTGAGATGGTGCCTCTGAGTACTGTTATTAGCTACAAGCCTACAGCAGCGCCTCCGATCATTACCCACTTTAATATTTTTCGTTCAGCAGAAGTTGACGGCGCGATACCAGATGGCTATAGTAGCGGTCAATCAATTGAAGCGCTAAAGGAGGCAGCCAAATCCTTGCCAAGGGGATATACTTACGAGTTTTCGGGGCTGAGTTACCAGGAGATACAGGCGGGCTCGCTTACTATATACATATTCTTGTTCTCGATAATTTTTGTGTTTTTATTCCTGGCAGCGTTATATGAAAGCTGGTCTGTACCGTTTTCGGTTATGCTGGCTGTGCCTATCAGCGCATTTGGTGCCATACTGGCGCTTACTATCGATACATCTCTCACTAATAATGTGTACGCGCAAATAGGGCTTATTACATTGATAGGTTTATCGGCTAAAAATGCCATATTAATAGTAGAATTTGCCAAAATAAGGGTGGATCATGGCGAGCCTCTTTTACAATCAACCCTTGAAGCTGTACGTTTAAGGCTGCGGCCGATCATTATGACCTCGATGGCATTTATATTAGGTGTGCTGCCGCTTGCGCTGGCCACCGGGGCAGGAGGAGCATCGAGAAATACGATAGGCTGGACGGTGCTTGGTGGGATGCTGGCATCATCAACTATATCTATATTTGTAGTTCCGGTGCTGTTTGTGCTGTTTACGCGCTTATCATACGGTAAAAAGCAATTGGCCTGGTTAAAAGCGCACCGTGATGATCTGGTTGAAAAAGCGCGTAGGGCAGAGGCCCAAAATATCGACCCTGAACTGGAATATGATATTGCCCATGCCCATGAGCAAAATAAAGCTGACAGGGCGAAGCATGGGAAATAAGTCATTTTGAGAATCAAGAGCCAAGAAAAACCCTGTGGGATTGCGCTTTTCTCCTATTCGGAGTAAGGCAATTCGATATAGAATGTGGTACCTATTTCAACATTGCTTACAAACCATATACGGCCGCGGTGCATTTCAATTATTTTTTTGGAGATAGATAAGCCCAGGCCAAAGGGTTGTTCGCCATCAGTGCCTACTTTTTTGGCAGGGGTAAACATTTCAAAAACAGATTCTTTTTGGTCGGCAGGTATGCCTATACCATTATCGGCTACTGAAATAAGCACATGCTTATTGGTATGCCTGATGCCCACCTTTATAATGCCCCCAATATGGCTAAATTTTATGGCGTTAACTATTAGATTATTTACTACCCGCCATATTTTTTCATGATTTACTTCAGCCATAACTGGAGTGCCATCGCTTTCGAATATGATCTGCTGTTGTTTATCTGCGGCTTTGAATTGTAACAACTCAACCGAATCATAGAGTAACGAACGCAAGTCGAGCCTTTGTTTTTCGAGCTTCTCATTCTCATCGGCCAACCCTGTTTTTAGCAGCTCGTTTATCATCTCCATTGAATGCAGGCCGGTTGTTTCTATGAGCCTGAGCATACTTTTATTCTCGTCGTTAAAATCTTCATCCTCAATTAATACAGCGGCAAGCCCGGTAATTCCCGATAATGGGTTACGTAAATCGTGGGCCATTACACGCATTATGCGGATGTAGTTTTGATTCACACGTTCCAGTTCGGCTACGGTTTGCTGCATATGCTCATTTTGTACCGTTACCAGGGCATGGTTCTTCTTGGTTTTTTTAAGGTTACGGTAAATGAGCACCAGTATTACAATAAAAAGAACAATGAATGTTATTATACCTACCAGGTAAACAATGCGTAGTTTATCCCTCTGTTCAAAATCTATAAGCGTTTGTTTTTGTTGTATGCCGTCAAGTTCGCGTACAACGTCGAGCCGGTAAAGTTCAGACAGGCTGTTGTTTACGGAATCTTTCAGTTTTATATACCTTTCTTTATAACGGTAGGCGTTTGCAGCATCATTTATTTTAAAAAGATAATCTGCATATAACTTGTTCCAGTTAATCAAAGATTGCGAATTATCCCTGTAATAGAGATCAAGCAGCATACGGCTGCGCCGGAATGCATCAGCCGCACCTGTATTATCGCCCAGTTTCATTTTTAGTTCGGCTAATTTAATCAAGGGAGGTATTCGCGAACCATCAACATCCGTAACAGGGAATAACGCGAGGCTTTTGGTTATATAATCCTGTGCTTTAGCCAGGTTTCCGTTGCTTAAGTTTATTCCGCCCAAATTATCATACAGTACAGCCCTCGCTACATTAATAGAACTTTGGTCAATAAGGCTATCAGAATCCGTTTCGTTTATCAGGCTCAGGTCCTTTAGGTAATAATAATTGGCGCTGTCGGGCATTCCGGCTTTTTCGTAAGCAAAGCCTGCGTTATTAAGCGCGCCCTGTTTAAGGTAGAACATTTTCTGTTGTGTCATGTTCTTTTCACATGAACCCAAACGCTCATAACTTTCAACCCAAAATTTGCTGGCAAGCAGGTAGTTTTCCTGGCTATAGTATATCATGGCCATTTTGCCTGAAAGTTCACCATCATCACAAATACCCAGCCCCAATATTTTTTTACTTTCAAAATAGTAATTGAGTGCTAATACATATTTGCCGGCTTTGAAACAGGCATCGCCTTTGGTTAGCAGGGCATTAAAATATTCATCAGAGTGTTCTTTTATAGTGTTTTCACTGGTAAAAAGTGCAAGCGCACTATCTGCATATATATTTTTTTCAGTAGCATCTGTTATGAAATCTTTTGACATTATGCTATAATAACTGCTGAGAAGCGGGCTATTCTTATCTAACTGGTTATGAATGCTATTAAGTAAAGTGGTCGCCTGGTGAATATCGCCCGACAAATAAAGACTGTCAACCGCCCCAAACCTTAGCTTTAATGCATCGTTGGCTTTATTATTTTTTTGCGAACACGATGTAAAAAGGAGCACTATAGGTATAAATATGGCGGCAGCAACAAATAACAGGAAACGCGACCGTGAATAAGGCATATTTAAGATAGGAGATAAATTCGGGCTAAATATACGCACTATCAGCAGGTAAAACAACTTAAAAGCCATATACAAAGGCTTTTATCTGCATACCATCGCCAGATATTGCTTTGGCCCTGATAAATTACTTAATTAAACATTTTTTAATAGATAACTATTATCCACTAAAACGTTTAGAAGTATCAAAAAGTTGCTATTTGATGGAAAACAGGGGATAAACTTTGTTGGCCGCTATACTATAAATTGCTGGTGTTGCATATAATGAGGCCTGTAAGTTAAAAACGCCGGGTTACTGTCCGGCGCTTTTAATTTAAACAGCACTTACAAAATGCTGTTATCTTCTTTAATAGCTTTCATGCCTTTTGCCCAGCGGGTTAGCTGGGTTAGCATTACACCGGCCGATCTGGTTAACAATTCATTAGGAATAAACTCGCCGTCCTCATTTATAAACTGGTTATATGATGGGATATTCACACCTTCAGCCAATGCGATGTTTTTAAGTGACAATAAGTCTGTTTTTAGGCTCATTACGGCCCTTACACCAGCAAAAGCACCAATGGAATAACTTACCAGGCCCGATGGTTTGTAGGCCCATTCATGCACTAAATATTCCAGGGCATTTTTTAATGAAGCAGGATAACTGTAATCATATTCGGCTGTCACGAATATAAAAGCATCAGCTTCTTCAATTTTGGCGCTCCATTGTTTAGTGTATTCATGCTCATATTGTTTCATAACAGGGTGAACGGCCTCGTTCATAACCGGGAGGTTTAGTTCGCCCAGGTCTAACACTTCTACATCAAACCCGCCATGCTTTGCGGCGGTTTCTGCTATCCATTTGGCAATTACGGGCCCTTTTCTTCCCGGCCTAACTGTTGATGATATGATCTTTAATTTATACATTTTATTTGTTCTATTTCTTTAGCAAAAATAGCATACAATAGATGTTTAAACATTTATTTTTTAAAACATGACATAACAAAAACATTAAGAGGGCAGGATGCAACGCTAAATTAGTTGTCTATTTATCAGTACATTAATTAGCCATTGTAAATAATATTTATTTGTCATTAATCCATTGGCATATAATTTGGTCTATCAGATATAACATTTATTATTAAAACTATGAAAAAGATAAAATATTTGATATTACTAGCCGCCATGGCGGTGAGTTTTGGAATGAGTTCATGCGTTGTTAGGGCACGCGGAGGTGTTTATGTACGTGGCCATTATGAATACGGCCCTTATGGCGGAAGGCATTGGGTACGCGGCCACTATAATTAACAGGCTATATAAGTAAAAGCCCCGCTGTTTAAACAGCGGGGCTTTCTATTTCAATTTAATTTTTTTTATATACCCAAGTGCTTATTATATTTAAATATAACGTTGAATTATAACAGGCATTAAGTTACTTTTATAAGTAAAATGATCAACAAACAGGTATTGCATATTCGCGTCATATTTTAACAGGAATTTGTACAAAGGGCAAATAGCATATAATTTTATACACCGTAATTTATGAATACAACCCTTAACCCAACTGCAATAAACCCAACATATAAAGCTGCTATAACGGCTTCGGCAACTATTGAACTGCATTTTGCCAATCAACTGGCGAACGCGGCCATACGTGGCGAAAAAAACCTGGCTCCCGAACCGGGCAAGCACATTATAGCGACTATGATAGATACCGCTTTTTGGGCAAGCCTGCGAAAGGAAGAAGGTAGGTCGCCAAAAATATCGCTGGCATTTCTTCCACCCGAAAAAACCGTTCAACCTTTGATTTTTGAATATCCGCTGGCGTTAACTGCCGACATACTTACCAAACTTGCCCCCGCAGTTGAGCGCCCCGGTATACATTTGGGCGTGTGGTACCATGAAAATGAGTTGTATTTATGGGGCACAACGCAAGATATACCTGGTTTTTGTTTTGTGCTTGAGGTGGTTGAACCGGGCCTACTGGTAGTTAAGCACCGCCGTATTGACGGCTTTGGCAAATATGTAAACGTAGCCGTGCTAAAAGGTGATGAAATAAAAATTATCGACGAACAAAGCCGTAGCCTGCCCGACTGCCCGGCTATACTTGATAACTTACTTGGCTTTACCAATACTGCAACCTGGAACGACACAGTTAACCTGCATGTACAGTTGGCGGTATCCATGCGGGCGCATGGCAGGGGCGGTACCTTGCTGGTAGTACCATCAGCCAATGAGAACTGGCGCGAATCCATACTACATCCGATAACTTACCCTATATCACCAGCATTTAATGCTTTATCTATATTAATGATGCAGGATGTAAGCGATCATAATTTACCCATATGGCAGGAAGAACTGAACGATGAAATTGAGGGCATAGCCGGCCTCACAGCTGTTGACGGTGCTACCATTATTAACGACAAGAATGAGGTACTGGCTTTTGGCGCTAAAATAACACGTTCGCGCGGGCGCGAAACAGTGAGGCAAATAATGGTTACCGAACCGGTTATCAATACACCGGCAGTTATTATCCCCCCATCGGGCATTGGTGGTACACGGCATTTTTCGGCGGCACAGTTTGTTTATGACCAGCGCGATGCATTTGCATTAGTAGCTTCTGTAGATGGCCGGTTCACTATTTTTTCATGGTCGCCTTGTGATCAGATCGTTTTGGCGCATAGGGTTGATTGTTTGTTGATATAATTACTTACCAAAAGGATCCCTTTCGAACTGATTACGTTGTATTTGGTCTGCTTACACAGTTACTCAATCTGAGCGCGCCATGCGGGGCCAATCTATTTTATCCTGCGGCGGAAAAAAATACGTTGCAAGGCTATTATGGGTGTTGAACTGACTCACAGATTTACATAAATTGTTTACTTTAGGATAATTTATCATGCAAAACCTTAAATTATCATTTCTACTGGTATTATGTGGTGCATCCATGTCACTGGCTGGCTATGCAAAGCCGGTTATCTACATTAATCAAATAGCCTTTGATAGCAATGCGCCAAAAACGGCTTTGGTGGGCGATGATAAGAAGTATGACGGGCATATCATGTTTGCTATTGTTAATGCCGCTACTAAAAAAACAGTTTTTAGAGGGGCACTCGGCAATAATCAACAAATAGCTGAATGGGCACCGGGCAAATATTTTTACAAAGCTGATTTCTCAACATTCAGGCAAAGCGGGAAATATGAGTTATGCGTGAATATAGCGGGGAAGAAATATTTTTCGGATGCGTTTCAAATCGGTAATGATGAACTGGAGAAACTTACCATCCCATCTGTTATCCATTATTATCATAAACAACGGGCAGATAAGCCCCAGGAATTGGCTGTAGATGCCAAAATAAAGCTGTATGGCAGTGATAAGACGGTTGATCTGCATGGCGGTTGGTGCGATGCCAGCGGGGATGTGAGCAAGTATTTCTCGCATTTGGCGTATGCCAACTTTATGTCGCCGCAGCAAATACCGCTGGTAACGTGGTCGATGGTGAATGCTGATGAAACTATTCCGAAATTATTGACAAAATTAGGAGTTAGGGATTCATTGCAAAGCGAAGCCTTGTGGGGTGCAGATTATATAATGCGATCACTTAGTGACAGCGGCTATTTTTATATGACGGTGTTCAGTTATTTCAGCAAAGACCCGAATGCGCAAAGGGTGGTGGGCCTGCATGCCAACAGCGTTACAACTAATGAATACCAATGTGCATTTAGGGAAGGTGGGGGAATGGCTATTGCTGCATTGGCTCGTATATCGCGTTGGAAAACACATGGTGATTTTACTTCAGAACAATATTTAAAAGGAGCAGAAAGGGCATTTGCGCACCTGCTTATCTACAATAAAAAATATGATGACGACCATAAGGAAAATATTATTGACGATTACTGTGCCCTGATGGCTGCTACCGAGCTTTGGATAGCCACCAATAAGGATATTTATAAAAACGAGGCGCGTAAGCGTACGAATAATTTATCGGCCCTGATGACCAAAGAAGGCTATTTTATTTCGGATGATGGAAGCAGGCCGTTCTGGCACGCTTCGGATGCGGGTTTGCCCATCATCGCGTTAGCAAGATATTTGAATAAGGAAAATGCGGCGCCATACAGAAATATGGCACTGCAAACCATAAAAAAAACATTAGATTATGAGCTAAAAGTTACCGGTGATGTAAGTAATCCATTTGGTTATGCAAGGCAAACATTCAGGTATAAGGGAGCGATCAGGGATGGCTTTTTTATCCCGCACGATAATGAAACAGGCTGGTGGTGGCAGGGTGAGAATGCGAGATTAAATTCACTGGCTGCCGCTGCTATTGTAGGCTCAAAACTGATTTATAATCAGCCCGCTGGTGCTGCGAAAAGAAAGGCATTAATATCATTCGCTTATAACCAGGTAAACTGGGTACTGGGTGCCAACCCTTACCAGGTGTGCTTCATGTATAAATTCGGACGGAATAATGTGCCATACATGCACTCCATGTACGGGCATGGCTCGGAACGGGGCGGTATATCGAATGGCATCACTGGCAAGGAAGGTAACGGTGATGGCAGCGGCATCGATTACAGAACCGAAGACAAGGGCAACGAGTGGCGCTGGACAGAGCAGTGGCTGCCCCACACCGCATGGTATTTGCAGGCTGTATCTGCAATGGCAGATGAAAGATAAGAAAGCTGTTTTTTGCCCCGGTTTTTGCGATTTTTCGGGCATTTTTAAAACCATTTTCCGCATAATTATAGCTTAAATTGAGTATATTTAAGCATCAAATCTGTCCAAATACATGCTTTTTAGTCCACTTATTGTCCATATTTTATCAGTTATTTTTATTGCAACAGTTTTTCGGTCGGCCTTTGGTTTTGGCGAGTCGTTGGTGGCTGTGCCGTTGCTTGCTTTATGGTTGCCTGTAAATGAGGCAGTCCCACTTTCGGTGCTTGTATCGGTAACTATTGCCGGGGTTGTTGTTATGCAGGATTGGAATAAAATTCATTTTCGCAGTGCAGGCAGCTTAATATTATATACGCTTATCGGTATACCATTAGGCTTATTGTTATTAGTTTATGTTGATGAACGAATTGTAAAATGTACTTTGGGTGTTATAATCACCGTATTTTCCATTTACCTGGTAGCTGGGAAACAACTTAAAGAGTTGAAGTCAGACAGCACTATATGGCTATTAACCTGCGGTTTGCTTGCGGGTGTGCTTGGCGGTGCTTATGGGCTTAACGGGCCGCCACTGGTTATTTATGGTGCAAAAAGGCGCTGGTCTGCACAGCATTTCAGGGCAACTTTGCAAGGTTATTTTTTAATAGCCAGTATGGTTGGTTTAATTGGTTATTGGTTTAGCGGGTTACTCGTAGCCTCCGTTTTTCACTATTACCTGTTTAGTTTGCCGGTATTATTTCCGGCAGTTTTCATAGGCAGATTCATAAATCATAAACTGCATAGCGATAGATTTTTTAAATATGTTTATATTTTCCTTTTAGGAATAGGGCTGTTTTTATTGGTAAAAGCCATTAACGGCTAATCAATCACGCATTGTCATGCGCTTCCTGCAATGCTTTAATGTCAAGCTTAACCATTTTTAACATGGCTTGCATGGCGGCATCGGCTTTGGACTTGTTTTTATCCCATAATAATGGGCCTAAAACTGATGGCACAATTTGCCATGACAATCCAAATTTATCCTTTAGCCAACCGCAGCGACTTTCTTTGCCATCTTTGGTTAATGCGTTCCAGTAATAGTCAATTTCGTCCTGGGTTTCACAATTAACGTATAGCGAAATAGCTTCGGTAAAAGGAAACAGCGGCCCGCCGTTAAACAGGTTAAGCTGTTGCCCTTCGAGTTCTACAGTGGCGCCCATTGGGTTCCTGCTGATCACCTTTGATGATTTAAATATGGATGTATAGAAATCTACTGCTTCTTCAACATTGCCGTTATACCATAAAAATGGGGTTATCTTTTGCATAATATTTGATTTATTTAATTGTATAACAAAGTTAGTGACATGCCATAATGAATAACGGTGTATATAAGACAATGTTTAGGGGTATTTAGGACAAGGCAAAAAATACAAAACACAACTTTTGTTATTAAAATAAATATGCGGCAGATTTGCTATAACTTTTATAACGATCTCAAAAGTTTTATTTAAAACCCCACCAGGCTGCTGTCTTAGGCGTATCACCCAAAGTATAAGGTTCTCCGATACGAGGTACGTTTACCGGCATTCTCAGTTTTTCCGCTGCGGGCAATAACTTTTCTATCGGTTCATTCCATGGCTGATCAGCTTCGACAAATTTGGCCCAGTGGACAGGTTGCAGTAAACTCGCCTTTAGATCCACGGCCGCCTGGGCAGCCTGGCCAAGCCGCAGATGTGTCCACGGCCAGTTCGGGCTGTATTGCCCGCATTCCAGCAGCGCCAG